>Ga0315298_1000024_pt1 | contig 294855 bp, 263 predicted proteins | sample WHS_1_MG_FD_203077 | JGI IMG/M metagenome (GOLD analysis project Ga0315298, IMG submission 203077) | Extremophilic microbial mat communities from Washburn Hot Springs, YNP, Wyoming, USA - WHS_1_MG | ecosystem: Environmental > Aquatic > Thermal springs > Hot (42-90C) | place: USA: Wyoming... | reverse complement strand
AGATAAATTTTGGCGGATCAGGATGGTTTTAGGGGCGGTCTAGAAAAATTGGACTGAGCAACCGCTTGCAGGCGGAATCCCGGATTAGGAATCAACCTCAGGGATTTTCGGCAACACGCCCTAAAGATCTGACCCCAATTCAATGTGCTCAAGCCTCAAGGACCATTAGATTCAGGAGCGTTTTACAGCAAAACATCTTGCGGTTCGGGCGCAAGCTTGATGGAGGTCAACGCTTCCGGTCTTGGGCTTCAACAGTGGAGTAAGCGGAACAGCAGAAGCGGATTAAGGAATGGCGGGCAGGAATGGCAGGCAAGAGTGCCTGCCGCCCTCGCAAAAGTGCCTGCAGTCCTATATTTGCAAACCTGCTAATTACCAGCCCCCGGCACTGATAGAATTGATCTTTGGCAGGTTTTCACCTGCACCGAATCAGGGACACAAGTGCTTTTTTTAAAAAGTGGGTTAAGGGTCTACGACCCTTAGTCAAGGGACAGAGTCCCTTGCAGGAGTTCCTGCGGTCCTGGCAAGAGTGGCAGGACGCATGCTGGTTGCTTTTCCGAGCCTGGAGCGTGGTCTTAATCAGCTTTTGCTTTTGAACCTGTGCCAGATTAAGTTTTATCTTCTTCATTCCACCCCCTGAATAAAAATGAGCTAATTTTAGTCCCAGGGGATGACATTTTCGCTTTGGCAGGACACAAGTGCGGTGAAAATTATTGACATCTCTAACGGATTAAGATATAAAGGCGAGAGGCAGAAAAAAAACAGAAAGGATTTGAAAGGGATGAAAGCCTTGATCACTGCTAATTTCAGTCCAGACGGTATTGAACGGCTCAAGAAGTGGATGGAGGTTGTGTATGAGCCATGGGGGGATAAAAATCAGATTCTTATGTCAGACGAGATGGCGGAGAGGCTCAAGCAGACTGGAGCTGATGTTCTGATTCTGGAAGCAGACCTGTGTCACGAAGAGGTTTTTGAGGCTGTGGATTTAAAGATGATTGGTGTTTGTCGTGGAGACCCGTTGAATGTGGATGTTGAGATGGCGAGTGAAAAAGGCATTCCAGTTTTTTACACTCCGGGAAGAAACGCGGATGCGGTCGCGGATTTGACTTTAGCTTTTATGTTATGTCTTATGCGCAAGGTGGTATCAGTGGCTCTGATGATGGCTCAGGGCAGATATGAGCCAGAGGACCCGGAGCAATATATGAAATTACGGAACGAGATGACCGGTTTTGAGCTTGGAGGAAAAACTATTGGTCTGGTCGGGTTTGGAGCTATTGGTAGAAAGGTTGCGAGAAGACTTTCTGGATTTGGCTCAAGAGTGATTGCTTATGACCCGTTTGTTAAAAAGGGGATTTTTAGTGAGTTCAATGTTGAGCCTGTGAGCCTTGAGGAGTTATTCCGGATAAGTGATATTGTAAGCATTCATACTGCGCTTACAGATGACACTGAGGGCTTGATCAAAAGGGAGCATCTGGAATTGATGAAGCCTAGTGCGTATTTTGTGAACACTGCGCGCGCAGAGCTTGTGGATTGCAAGGCTTTGGTGGAATTGCTTAAAAGCAATAAAATCGCAGGCGCGGCAGTGGATGTGTTTCTTTCAGAGCCTCCTCAAAAGGATGACCCGTTTTTGAATCTACCGAATGTGATTGCTACTCCGCATATTGGAGGCGCGACCCGCGAGGTGTTTGAGCATCAAAGCGAGATGATTGTGAATGACATAGAGGCTTATCTTCTGGGCAGAACTCCAAAGTATCTTTATAATCCTGAGATTCTGGAGAAGAAGAAATGAGAGAGGATTTACTGCTCTCCATAGACGCTGGCACAGGCGGGGGCAGGGCAGTGGTGTTCAATTCCAGAGGACAGCTTAAAGCGCGCGCTTATAGAGCCTGGGGATATTTCAGTCCTACTGATGATGTTATTCTTCAAGAGTTTGACCCGCGGCTTTACTGGAAGCTTATTTGCGAATGCGTTAAAGAGGTATTGAGCAAAGTGGATAAAACACAAATCCGAGCAGTGTCCTCAACATCAATGCGCCAGGGATGCTTGTTCCTGGATGAAAATGATGAATACATTTATGCGGGACCAAACAGGGATGTGCGCGGGATTTTGTTTGCGGTGGAGATGGAGGAGCTACTGGGTAAGGAGCGAGCTTATGGAATTACAGGAAGATGGCCTCCTTGGATTTTTGTTCCGAGCAGGTTGCGCTGGTTTAAGGAAGAACAGCCAGAGAATTATTTGCGGATAAAAAAAATTTTGATGATCAATGACTGGATTTTATATATGCTCTCTGGCGAGTCTGTAGCAGAGCCAACTAATGCCTGCGAGACAATGCTGTATGACATTAAGGCAAGAGACTGGTCGCAGGAGCTTTTGGATTTGATAGGGCTTGAACGAAGAATGCTTCCACGCCTTGCAAAATCTGGAGAGGTTGTTGGAAGGGTTTCTGCAAGGGCTGAGCAGGAGACCGGCATCCCGCGAGGGGTTCTGGTTGTTGCAGGAGGGGCGGATTCGCAATCAGCATTAGTGGCTTGCAGGCAGAATAAGCCTTTTCAGCTTGGGTTGATTGCTGGAACAACTATGCCTGTGATGATGAGCTTATCTGAGCTGATTCTGGATTCCAGTTATAGGCTATGGACTCATTGCCATATGTTTGAGGATATTTATTTGATTGAGAGCCAGGCTGGAGATGCTGGGAAAATTTTCCGGGGATATGTTGAAAGCCATTTTGGAAGAGGGATTATTGACAATGACCAGAAATATGCAGAACTGGTCAAGCTGGCAGAAGAAGTTGCGCCAGGGTCATCCGGGACTCGCGCTTTTCTCGGAACTCTGGTCTGGGATTTGACCAGGGTGAATCCGAATAAGCCTGCCGCGATTTTGTTTCCGTTTCCGCCTGAAGAGAGGACCGCAGGTGCAGGCAATGTGGGAAGAGCCATTCTTGAGTCAATAGCTTTTTCAGCAAAAGCGAACCTTGAGCAGATTATTGAGGTCACAGGAAAGAAGCCAGAGGAGATTTTACTCTGCGGTGGCTTGACCCGCATAGGACTTTTCAATGAGATTATGGCTTCGGTTTTGAAGCAAGCCTGTGCTGTAAGCTCCTGCCTTGAAGCCAGCGCGCTTGGGGTTGCAATGGCATCAGCAGTAGGCGCGGGATTATATCCGGACCTGAAAAGCGCGAGCCAGGAAATGGCAGGGAAGTTTGTAAATGTTGCGCCAAGACAAGAATGGATTGATGAATATGAAAGCTGTTATGAAGTCTGGAAAGAGAATTATGATAAACTTGAGGAATGGTGAGAAATCGCGGGCTGATTTGCTCGCGTATTAAATCAAAGGAGCAGGAGATGAAGGATTATCTGGAGTATCGGACAGAGGTCTGGAAGTATGCGCGTAAGATGTATGATGCGGGTTTTGTCACTGGCTCAGCAGGGAATATCAGTATGCGGGTTCCGGATGAGCCAGACCGGTATGTGATCACCCCCACGAGTGTTCCTTATGAGGAGCTTGCGCCGGAGCAGGTGGTAGTTGTTGATGGTGAGGGAGACCTGGTTCTTGACCTGGATTATGGACCGAGCGTGGAAACGCCGATGCATATTGCGATTTATAAGGCAAGACCTGATGTAGGCGCAGTTATTCATAGCCATGCGATTTATTCCACTATACTGGCGGTTCTGCGCAAGCCGATTCCAGCGATTGTGGAGGAGCTGGTGGTTTATGTAGGGGATGAGGTTAAGGTTGCGGAGTATGCGTCTGCAGGCTCAGATGAGCTTGCGAGGAACGCTGTTAAAGCGCTTGGAGAAAACTCAGCGATTTTGCTCGCAAACCACGGCAATGTTTGCGTGGGAAAAAATCTGCTCAAGGCGTTTAATATATGCGCGCTGGTAGAGAAATCAGCCCGGATTTATGTAGAGGCTTTAAATCTGGGCGGAATAAACAAACTGCCAGACGATGTTATTGAAGCCGAGAAGGAGATGTATAAGGTTATGAAGGATATGTAGGAATGACCTGATAAAATGATAAGAAGGCAAAAACTGAAAAAAATCGCTTATTGCTTATTATGCTTTGTGTGGCTAATCGCAGGCTCTCAAGCGGATGAACAAAACGCCTGGGAGAAATTCCAGGAGGTTGTTGAAAAAGTCTCTTCTCTTAAAGACTGTCAGGTTAAATTCCGCTCTTATTCCTCTACTGGAAAGCTCCAGCCTCTTTATCTTTATACTCGTCAATCTGCCAGATATATTCGGGAGCCGGCGCTTTATTACCAGAAGCGCCTGGAGGTTAAGGCAAATTACAAGGAGCAGGCGCAGGCTGGATTTCAGGAGATATATCGTGGAGATATGGATTTGATTGAGATATTGATGCCTGGGGCGTTTCGGGCTTTGGGCTTGATCAAAATTTTTCCAGAAGACCCAAAGGCGACTGGAATGAATGGGGGCTCTTTGAAATCAATGGCGCCGTGGGACGCTCTTAATGGCTTTTCCCGTATGGCAAAGCTCGGTAGTGTTGAGCTTAAAGATGCGACTCTTAATGGAAAGCCAGCGCTGATGTTTGAGATAACTCAGCGCCCCGGGACTTTTTATTATGGTGAGATTAACCGTGTCAGACTCTATGTTGAACCGGAATCGCTTTTGCCTAAAAGGTTTGAGCAATACTCTCCGGATACAACTGAGCCAATGAGCTGGCTGGAGTGGGATGATATGGAAGTGAACACCGGACTGGCTCCGGAGCAAATCAAATTTGAAGGCTTCAAAAGCCCGTTCTCTATGGTGAGCACTCCGAGCGCAAAGGATGTTGAGCCTTTGCTCAAACCCATTATTCGGAAGAGACTATCAGAGCATGCGCCAGAAGCAAAGAGTATTCTCGTGAGCTTTAATCACGCGGTTGATGGTATCAAGTCCTATCGCGCTGACCTGAGAATGAGTTTCCGGTATTTACGGCTGAGACTATATCGTGAAGACCGGTTCGCTTATAACCGCAAGCCTTACTGGTTTATGCTTGTGACTGAAGCGCAAAAGGCAAATTATCTTTTGCTAAATCATTCTGCTGGAGCTCAACTCTGGATAGACCCGAAGGATAATAATTTTCATCTCATTGGAGGAGGAGTGCAAAAACTTCTGGGAGAACAGGTCTTTTCCATCTCGGATTATAAATTTTACAGCTCCCTTGGCGATAATCCGTATGAGCTGGATTTCATCAAATTACAATCTCTTATTCAAAATAATTTTGACCATTCCAGCGCCCAAGCCTGCATAGTGGACTATCAGGGGAAGAAGATGTATGAGATTAAACTTTTACGCGCTGGAGAAGTCCCACCAAGACATCCGGGTAAAATCAATCTGATTATTGACCCGGAATTGAATCTCCCAAGAGCAATTGAATTTTCTGCCTACGATGACCCTAAAGCATATATGGCAATGACAATTGACAATCTCAGGCTCAATATTCCACTTAAGCCGACGGAGAGCAAATTTTGAGCTTTTAAATTGTAATGTTAGAGGAATAAAGAAGTAAAAATCATCAGCGCAGGTGTTGATGAGCAAAATAGTTTCAGGAATGGCGTTTCTAGTGGGCTATGGCTTGGGCTTTATAAGAAAATATCTCGCGAAAGACCTAGACATTATTGCGGCATTAGAGTCAATGGGAAGAGGTCTGTTGCGTGCAACTCATTAATTTGCCTCTTCTCTCTTGGCTTTTCCCTCCACCTTATTCGCTCTACTTTTTGACCAACTGATTCACCGCGGCTTCCAAGCCGTCCAGCGTGAAGTCAAACATCGGGAATATCTCCATAATTTTGGAGATTGTGTAGTTGCCAGCTGTGAATTCCCAGTGCTCCGATGGCTTGGGATTTAGCCAGACCGAATGTGGAAAAATTTGCCTGAGCAATTGAAGCCAGTGATAACCACTCTTGCTCTGCGGCTCCTCGTATTCAATACATCCGTGCTCGTCCATCAACTCATAAGGCGCCATTGAAGCGTCTCCCACAATGATCAATCTTGACTCCGGGTCAACTTTGACAAAGTCCGCGGTTTTAAAGGGCTTGGTAGCCCGCTGAGGGTCTTCATAAACCCGGTCGTAAATGCAATTATGAAAATAATAGGTTTTCACTTCCTTGAAATTATCGGTCGCGTATTTGAACAATGTCCGGCAAATATCTATATAAGGGTCCATTGACCATCCGCCATTGTCCATCATAAGAATCACCTTTAACTTGTCCTTCAACCGCCTGTCAAAAACTATCTCTATGTCCCCGGCTTTCTTTACCGTCTGATAAATCGTCTCGCGGATATTAAGCTGGTCTCTGGGACCAGCAGGCTGAAGATGCCGGAGCCTTTTGAGAGCCTCTGCCATCTGGCTCTGGTCTATAGGACCCTCAAAAGCATAATCCTTCCATCTCCTCTCCATCGCAACCTTGATCGCTGACTGATTCCTGGACATTCCTCCAATCCTCATACCGCCCGGATGATAGCCAGAATGGCCCACTGGAGAAGTCCCTCCAGTGCCGATCCATTTGTCCCCACCATCGTGTCTCTCAACCTGCTCCTTAAGACGGTCCAGAAAATATCTCACCAATTCCTCCGGCGTATACTTCTTCAAGTCATCCTCGCTTATCCTCAGAATCCGCGCCAACTCCTTCGGGTCCTTCAGCCATTCCGCGAGCAGGTTTCGCACAATCTCCTCCAACTCCTCATCTTCCGGGCTTTTGAACTCAATTCCCTGGAAATAATGAGCAAACAAACGGTCATACAGGTCAAAGTATCGCTCGCTCTTGATCATCACTGCTCTTGCCGTGATATAAAAATCACTAAGGGAATTGATCAAGCCCATATTTAATGCTTTTTGCAGACGAAGGAATGCCGTTGGAGTGACAGGAATCCCCCTTGACCTCAGCTCATAAAAAAACAGCACGAACACTTATTTAATTTAGCACAATCTGATTAAATGTGCGAGTCCTTACTTGTGCGCGCGACTTTATCCACAATACATCTTCATCGCAAACTGACTTTATCCGTGACAGGTCTCATCACTTACAAACTTCCTTCAATTTCTCCGCCACTTGTGCGCCCATTGCAAAGCATTGCTCCAGAACCTCTGCGCTCGGAACATATTTGCTCTGGACTTCAGCCACTACAGGTATTTTCATTTCTTCTAGCTTTTCTTTCAAGTGCCGGACAGACTCTCCGCTCCAGCCATAAGAGCCAAAGACCGCGCCGATTTTATTTTTAGGACGCAAGCCTTTGAGATAAACGAGCAGGTCTGCAACTGTGGGAAAAATGTTATTATTGAGAGTTGGAGACCCAACAATAATAGCGCCTGCATCCAGAATTTCAGTAATCACATCAGACCTGTGGTCTTCTCTTAACTTCATCAGCTTAACGCTGATTCCTGAAGATGATAATCCATCGGAAATGGCTTTTGCCATTTTGCCAGTGCTGTTCCACATTGTGTCATAAACCACCACTGCTTTAAGAGATGGCTTTTGCTCTGCCCATTTCTTGTAAAGCTCAATGATACGGCTTTGATTCTTTCTCCAGATGGGTCCATGGTCTGGAGCAATCATCTTTATCTCAATTCCCAGCTTCTGAATTCTCTCCAGCGCTTTGAGCACAACCGGAGAATACAACAGAATAATATTTGCATAGTATTTTGCTGATTCATATTCCAGAATTGCCTCATCAATTTCGTCATCAAATCTTTCGGAAGAGGCAAGATGCATTCCAAATGCGTCTGAAGAAAACAGTATTTTTTCGTCATTGAGATAGCTGAACATAGAATCAGGCCAGTGAAGCATTTTCGCTTCCAGAAAAGTGAATTTCAGTCCTGACAGGTCAATTGTCTCCCCATCCTTTACCGGGGTCAATGCCTGACTTAATTTAAAATGCTCGTTTAGCGCATCAGCGCCATTGATTGATGCGAAAACCTTTTCAGGCTTGATGAGGTCAATAAGGTCTGGCAGACATCCAGAATGGTCCATTTCCGTGTGATTGGAGATTATGTATCTGATTCTCTTTGGGTCAGTGATGGAGCTGATCCTTGTCAAAAGCTCGTCCTTGAAGGGAGCTTTAACCGTGTCAATCAGCACTGGCTTTTCTCCGACCACCAGAAAAGCGTTATAGGTTGAGCCTCGCCTGGTGTCGTATCCGTGAAAATCCCTCATTGTCCAGTCAATTGCTCCGACCCAATAAACCTTATCACTAATTTTTACTGCTTTGAGATGCTGATTCATTTAAGCCTCCTTTTTTTATTTAAATGTGTCCATAATATCCACCAAAGTTTTTTTGTCCAGTCTGGTTTTAACAGGGGCGCCTTTTTTCAGCGCTGAAACCATTTGTGAGAATGGTTGCCGATCGTTCTTGTAGATGAGCCCGATAGGAATGCTGTCTCCCCATTCACTCGCCAGTTTTAGAGCCTGGTCCCAATTAGTTGGGTCATAAGAATCAGGAATTTTTTTCACGCGCTCTTTGTACCATTTAAAAGTATTGAACTTGTTAAAAGATATACAATTCTGGAGCACATCTACTAAAGAGAATCCCGGATGAATAATAGCTTGCTGGAGCAAGCTGGTTAGATGTTCTTTCTCTCCAACAAATCCTCTAGCCACAAAAGAGCCGCGCATCGCAACTGCAACCAGCACTGGATTAAATGGCTCTGAGACCACACCCTCTGGCTGGGCTTTAGTGACAAAGCATATCTCAGATGTTGGGCTTGCCTGCCCTTTGGTCAATCCATAAACCTGATTATTATGCACGATAACTGTGATGTCTATATTCCTCCGGATGGCAGAAAGGAAATGGTTCCCTCCCTCGCCATACATACAGCCATCCCCGCTTTCTGCAATTACTGTCAGCTCAGGGTTTGCGAGCTTAGCGCCAGTTGCCACTGGCAGACTCCTTCCGTGAAGACCGTTAAAGACATTTGCATTAAGGTCATGAGGGGCTTTTGCCGCCTGTCCAATACCGGACACAATGAGAACATTGTGAGGCTCCAGGTTAACATTAACCAGAGCCTGCTTCAAACAGTCCAGCAATAAAAAATTACCGCACCCAGGACACCATGCGGTTTCATATTCTCCATAATCAGCAAGCGTAACCATTATTTGCCCTTCTTTTTAATTTATGTCGCAACTTATTCCTTTCCGAATAAACAAATTTACTTATCATTTTTATAAGACAATTTTTCTCAATTCCCTTAAAATAAACTCCGGCGTAATTGGCAAACCATCATAACGATGAATCTGCTTCTTTATCTCAAACCCGGTCTCCCCTCTGATTAGACGCGCCAGTTGACCAAATGCGTTGCTTTCAATGCAAATTTTTTCCTTAGCCTTCTCAAAAATCTTGATAAACTGTTCCGGAACCAAGGGCCATAGCTGGGAGAAATGAAGGACAGCGGATTTTTTCCCATTAGCCCTTAAATCCTCACAGGCTTCAAGAGCCGAGCCTTTAGTTGAGCCCCAGCAGACTAACAAAATCTCTGGCTCAATATCGCCAATAAACTCCGGAGCTACTACCTCCTGTCTTAGACCTTTAAGCTTTCTTAAACGCTTCTCAACCATCAGCTTGCGCACAGATAAATCCTCAGTCAGATGTCCGTCCTCGGTATGCTCGTCAGAATCCGCAACCACTAGATTTTCCGTGAGACCGGGAAGCAGGCGTGGAGAAACTCCGGTATCAGTTAAGGCATATCTAAGATAAGGTTTATGAACCGAGGCTGGCTCAGCCCCGGGGACGACAGGTGCGACTCTTTCAAGGTCAAAAGGTCGGACTGCACAGGCAGAATCCGCCAGATATTGGTCTGTCAGGATGAAAACAGGTATCTGATATTTTTCCGCGAGATGGAGAGCCCTGCCAGCAAAATGAAAGCAATCCTCCACGGTGCCGGGAGCGAAAATTGCGCGTGGAAATTCACCGTGTCCAGCGTGGAGCACGAATTCCATATCTGCCTGCTCTGTTCTTGTGGGAAGTCCAGTTGCTGGTGCGGGACGCTGACCAATAACGACCACGATAGGTGTTTCTGTCATACCAGCAAGGCTTACTCCCTCTACCATCAAAGCGAATCCGCCCCCAGAGGTGCCAACCATTGCTGGCGCGCCTGCAAAGCTTGCTCCAATCGCCATATTGATCACGGCAATCTCGTCCTCTCCTTGCTCCACCACGATGCCAAGTCTGGATGAAATTGAGGCAAGCGTCTGTCCAATGCCAGTTGACGGAGTCATTGGGTAAAATGAATAAAATTTCAAGCCAGAAGCCACTGCCCCTAGCGCCAGCGCCTCGTTTCCATTTAACATCAATTTTTCTTCCACGCCTTCTCTTCTTGGAAAAGAGCCGAATTCAGAGGGAATCATAGAAGCCCAGTTCAGAGATTTCTCAAAAGCCGCCTGATTAGCTTTTTGAAGCTCTGTATCTTTTTTCTCAAAAAAATCCTCAATAGCTTCAAGGGCTATTTGCCGGTCAATTCCGAGAACAGCGGTGAGAATCCCCAGAGCAGAGATATTTATCTGCTTCTTTGGCGCAAGTTTGGAAAAAGGAACCTTTATTAGACAATCCGAGCCGTGGGACTGAGAAAATTGAAAAGCCTCATCCGCGATAATGGCGCAAGGGGAACTTAATTCTGATTGATGAATTTCAATGGTTTCTGTGTTTAGCGCCACCAATAGATTAACTTTTTCCGCTGGAGCAACTATAGGCTTTGAACTTACCCGTAGCGAAAAGCTATTATGTCCTCCCCGGATTCTGGATTGATAGCTCTGTGTTGCAAGAGCTGAATAACCACTCCTGATAAAAATTTTCGCAAGGATTTGACCGATAGTAACCAGCCCCTGACCAGCTTCTCCACCGATCAGGATATTGATGCCTTCATTTTTCATTGTGCCGTTAAAATAGTTCAGGCTCCATCCAAGCCATGCCGTTCTTTTTCAATAAACCACGATGATGGGTCTTTGAGATACAGCTTCATATCTGAAAGCAAAGTGTGGTGCATCTTCTCTTCCTTGACTATCTGCTCCAGAAATTCCTTTTCATCTGAATCCTTAGCCTGATTAAGCTGTTCCTGATAAAAACTAATGGAAGCAAATTCCAAGCCTATTCCAACCTCCAGCGCGGCTAAATCCCCAGCATCAACTTTTAAGTTCCCAGAATGCTTTTCTTTCAGTTCCTTAAAAATTTTTCCTGAAGCCTCTGGGTCAATCTTGAATTTTTTCCAGTCCTCAGTCCATTCCCCGGCTTTGTTCAATGATTGATAAATCGTCTTGATGCGCTTTTTGTGCATAAGCTCATCAGCGGCAAGCATCTTGAAGACTTTTTTCCCGAGAGCGTTTTTGGACGCTTTTGCTGTCTGCTCGTAAAACTGCCTTCCCTTTTCCTCAATCTCAAGCGCGGTCAGAAACAGCTTTAATATCTGCTCATTTTTCGCCTGCATTCTTTTCCTTTCCCGAGTTTTATTTTGCTCGCAGTGGTTTTTATGCGCCTGCGCCACCTGCGGTTCCAAATCCCACTGTTGGCGCAAGCTCCGGCGGCATCACAAAAGTCCGAGTCCCCATTTCCTGGTCCAGCATCAGCATTGCGCTCGGGTTATCCTTAGCCATTTTTAGCTTTTCAATAACCTTGACCGCGCTAGACTCTTCCTCAACCTGCTCGTTCACAAACCATTGCAGAAACACATTGCTCGCGTGGTCCTTTTCCTGAATAGCCAAATCAGTCAGGTTATTGATCAGGCTCGTGACCTTTTGCTCGTGTTTAAGCACCTCTTCAAAAGCATTTAGAGGATTCTGCCATTCAAGAGGTGGTCCATCAATAGCAGAAAGTTTGGCCCTTCCGTTCCGGTCATTGATAAAATTATAAAACCTGAGCGCATGAGTCATCTCTTCCTCTGCCTGAACCTTTAGCCACATTGCAAATCCGGGCAAATTCAATGACTCAAAATACGCCGCCATTGAAAGATAAAGATATGCAGAATACAACTCCGCGTTTAGTTGCTGATTAAACGCCTCTTCTAATTTCTTGCTAAACATTTTACCCCCTGTTTAAGCCTTCCATAATCCGTGAAGATTGCAGTGCTCTCTGGCTGAAACCTTTTCAGCTTTTACGCAGAAAACCGCTTCTGGAGCCATCCCTGGCTTTAAAAACTCCCGATACGCAGTCCCATCAGCAATCAGCTCAATCCATTCAATATAATGCTTTTCCTCCATCGGGTGAGGCACAGAGCCAATCTTAACCTTATATCCCTCTGCTGTTTTCTCAATCACTGGCACATGCTTTTCCTTGCTCGCATCAACAGTATTCTCTTTAAGCAAAGTCATTGGTTCCCCACAGCATACCAGCTCTCCCTTGCCCTCGTGAAGAACCTCCACGATGTTCCCGCAAATCTCACATTTGTAAATCTCCAGTCTCTTGGTCATTTTTTCTCTCCTTTCTTGCTTTTCGCATCATTCAAATTTCTCAAATTGCTCCTTTGAAGCCCCACAAACCGGACATTGCTCAGGTAAAATTCCATCAGAGACATATCCGCACACCTTACAAACATAATAAGTGGTCTCCCGCTCCTCCATCAGATGATTCATCGCTTCCTTATACAGCTTAGCGTGGATTTCCTCCACATCCCTGTCCTGGCTGAAAGTTGTTGCTGACGCTGTATCTCCAAGCTCTGAAGCCAGCTTGATGAACTGGTCATAAGCCACGCCTGCAACCTTGGTCTCTGATTCAAAACTGGCTTTCAAATTTTCTTCTGTGCTTTTCACTTCCCTTAGCATCCTCAGCGCGCGCATCCCGTGTATCTCTTCAGAAAAGGAAATCACTCTAAACAATTTTGCGATTTGTGGGAATCCTTCCTCTTCAGCTTTTTTTGCATACATTTTGAGTCTTAACGCGGCTTTTGCTTCGCCTTCATAAGCGCGATGAAACGCCTCTTTCAACTTTTCATCCATTAGCCTTTTCCTTCTCTTTCTGGTAAAGTCAATGCCAGGTCAAACGCAAACCCTCTGTTTAACGCCAGGCATTGCGCTATTAGGCTACAGATATTCTCTGGCGCATTTCTCACCAGTTCTCAGCCTTTAGCTCAAAATACGCCTTTGGATGCTTGCACGCAGGGCACTGCTCCGGAGCCTCGGTTCCCTCGTGAAGGTATCCGCAATTCCTGCATCTCCAGACAACCTTTTTCTGGCGCTTAAACACGATTCCTTTCTCTATATTGCTGGCAAGGTCTCTGTAACGCTTCTCGTGAAATTTTTCTGCAACTGAGACCCTTTCCCACAGGTCAGCTATCTCTTCAAAACCTTCCTCACGAGCAATTTTGGCAAAACCAGGATACATTGTGCTATGCTCGTAGTTCTCTCCTGCGGCCGCGGCTTTAAGATTCTCAAGAGTTGTGCCTATCTTTCCAGCTGGGTATGCGGCTTGGATCTCAACATCACCGCCTTCAAGATAGCTGAAAAACCTCTTTGCGTGCTCCTTCTCCTGGTCAGCAGTCTCTGCAAAAATGAAGGCAATCTGCTCATAACCTTCCTTCTTTGCCTGGCTAGCAAAATATGTGTAGCGATTTCTCGCCTGCGACTCGCCAGCAAAGGACGCTAATAGATTCTTCTCTGTCTTGGTTCCCTTAATAGACATCTTACCATCTCCTTTCTTTGTTTTTTTCTTCTGGTTGTTCTCGCATAAATCGCTTATAGATTAAATATGATTACTCTAATTGAGTTTGTCAAGGCATTGGAGAAAAAAATCATTCTTTTACTGGCTCTTGCGGATTTTTCTAAATGCAATATACTGAACAAGGAGGCTGATATGGATACCGGGTTAGTTTATTTGCGTTACTGGATGGCTATTTCAGCAGGTATGTATTTTATCGCGATGCTGTTCTTCCTGTTCGGTCAGAACCGTCTTCTGGAGCAGATGAATACAATCTCTAAAAAGCTGTTTAAGGAGCGCTTCCCACCAATTCCTCTTTCCAGCGAGAAATTCTGGCTTGTGCTTACAACTTCAATGATGCTGATGCTTGTTGCGCTATGCGGATTTGTAGCGTATAACCCGGGAGCGTTTCTGGAGATGACCATCATTGTGCTTATCAGTAAAGCCTGTTCAACCTCTCTTTATGTTGCGCTTTTTGCCAGGGAGAAATACTTTGCCCATCTTGTAGGAGCGCTTACGGATGGACCTTTGTTTCTGATCACGCTTCTGATTTATCTTCAGGCTATATGATGTTATTTTGAAAGAATTGATAAATAAGGAATTACGGGCTAGGTTAAAAGCAAAAGAGTCAGGAGGATAAAATGGCAAAGACATATCCAAAGCGATTAGAGGATTTTGCTAAAAGATATGTTCCGCTTCTAAGGACATATCTTCAAAGGGAAGAGACAAGAGACATTGACAAGGTGATCAGGGATGAGCTTGTGAAGAGGATGCAGGGCTTGATTGACCAGTTGAATGACGCAAAGCAAAAACTGGTTGATAATAAGGTGCTAACAGGCTTGGACATCCTGGATAGGGCTAGTCATAAGCTGGAGAAAATACGGGATAGCATCAAGTTCGCGGCGCGCGGGTATAGCGGAATTTTTGACCTTGAGGTTATGGGTAATGACCAGCTTAACCGGCTTCTGGAGTATGACCAGATGCTTTTTGACAAAGTCGCGATTTTATCCACTGCCCTGAATGAGGCACTCTCAAAGTCCGGGGACATCAAAACCGCTCTTTCTGGCTTGGATAGCCAGATCAAGGACTTTGAAGCCACGCTGGATAATCGGGACAACTATGCCAGGGAGAGAAAAGCCGGGAAATAAAAATCTGACTATGCGAAAGGAGAATGAAAAATGGTTCAACAATTTTTGGATGTGATTGAATACTTTGACCAGACCGGCCAGGAGCTGGTTCATCGTATTCCAGAGGAAGGCTCAGCAGAGACCAAGTTTGGTTCCCAGTTAATTGTGAGAGAGAATCAGACTGCGGTATTTTTTCGGGATGGAAAGGCTTATGATGTGCTTGGTCCTGGAAGGCATACGCTTTCAACACAGAATATCCCATATTTGACAAAGTTCCTGACCAGTATGGTCGGGTTTGGTCCCAAAAGCCCGTTTCGGGTTGAGGTGTATTTTGTGAATATGAAGGTTTTCCCGAATCAGACCTGGGGCACGCGAGAGCCTGTGGTTTTCCGGGATTCAGAGCTTGGTCTGGTTCGGCTACGCGGGTTCGGGAATTATGTGATGAGAGTGAAAGACCCGCTTTTGTTTGTGAACACTATTGTTGGTACTCAGGGCATTTTTAAAACTGAGCAGATAAGCGATTACTTAAAGAGCGTTATAGTTTCCCGGCTGAATGACCTTATTGGAGAAACCCTGCAAACTGTTTTAGACCTTCCCAAAGTATATGACGAGCTCGGAGTGGCTTTGAAGACAAAGGTGCAAGTGGACTTTAACAAATATGGTCTGGAGCTGGTTGATTTCTTTGTGCAGAGCATAACTCCGCCAGAGGAGGTGCAAAAAATTATTGATGACCGCACAGCAATGGGTGCGGTTGGAGATATGGGCAAGTTTATGCAATTCAAAGCCGCTAAAGCAATGGGAGATGCGGCAAAGCAAGAAGGCGGAGGAGGAATGGCAGGCGCAGGAATGGGAGTGGGAGTAGGCGCAGGACTCGGAATGATGATGCCAGGGATGATTATGGGAGCTATGACAGGCGCGCAACAGCAAGCTGGCGCAAAGATAAAATGCCCGAGCTGTCAGGCAGAACAGCCAGCAGGGTCTAAATTCTGCTCAAATTGTGGAGCGCCTCTTACGCAATCAGTGAAATGCCCAAAATGTGGAACAGTATCTGAAGGCTCTCCTAAATTCTGCCCAAACTGCGGACAGGCTTTAAGCGCCTCAGGGGCAAAGTGCTCTAAATGCGGAGCCGATGTTCCTCCAGGAGCCAAGTTCTGCTCTAATTGTGGAAATAAAATCGGATAGTTTATAATATCTTATAGAATAAGTTGCACAGGGGTGCTGGGAGAAATATCTAAGATTGAAGGCGAGTCCCCTCTAGAAGGAGGTGTAACCATGACTCAAAGGAAAAATCCTTCAATGAAAATAATAATTGAAGGACCTGAAGTTGGTCCGGGAAAAGTTGATGTTGATGTTTTCCTTAACATAATTCAGGGAACTGTGCAAGCAATTAAAAGGGTTGCTGTAAATATATCTCAAATAAATCATCAAAGTTCCAGAGGGAGATATCCCAGGGTAATTGAGGATCAATGTCAAATATTATTTACCGGATGGGATAAGGGGTCTGGAATAGCTGAGCTTCAGGCTAGACCCCTTCCGCAAGAAAATTTATTCAATATTGTTGATGAGGCAATGACCACCCTAATTAAGGGAACCAACGAATTGCGCTCATCCGGAGGCATCTTTCCAAAGGGAATTGATACAAATGTGATTAATTTAACCAGCCGGGTATTGTCGCCTTTAAAAGGAAAAGGCATATCAAGAATTATTTGGCAAAAATCTAATGGAGCCAAAGGAGTTAGAGCCGAATTAGATAAAGAAATTTATGCACAAATTGAAAAATTAAGAGTGAAGTCCCAGGAAAGCAATTTGGTTTTAGAAGGAAAAATTTACCAAATTAATCTGAAAAATCGGACTGCTAAGCTAGAGACCCGAAACGGTGAGGCTGTTCTTTGTAGGTTTGATGATGCGATGCAATTATCTATGATTAAAGGGCTTACTCATTTTATCAGAATTCGTGGAACTGGAACCAGGAATTTATCAACCAATCAAGTGTCTGAAATTTTTATATCAATAATTGAGCAAATTCCGAGCATTTCTAAGCCAAGGGTTGCAACTAAAATTTCTCAGAATTCATTGGTTCAGGATCCTATCTTATCATTATCTGGTCTCGGAAAAGAGATATGGGAAGGCGTAGATGCGGATCAATATGTCAAGGAATTGAGGGAGGGCTGGGATTGAGCGTTCATTTCTGGGATACCAACCTTTTTATCTATTTAATTGAACAAGATCCGACTTGGCATGATACTATCATAAAAATCCGTCAGGATATGCTTGCAAAAGATGATATATTGGTGACTTCCACTCTGACACTAGGTGAAGTCTTGCTAAAACCCTTACGAGAGAATCGTCTTGATTTAGCAGAAAAATATCGTTCTATATTAACTAGTTCTTCTGTGATTCTGATTAATTTTGATGAATCGGTAGCAGAGCGTTTTGCTAAGATAAGGTCGCAATATGGTAAAAAGTTAAGCCCCCGGACGCCATTCAATTGGCTTGTGCCGGGGCTTATCGGGTTGATCTGTTCATTACCAACGATGAAAGATTGGAAGAGATTATGGTGGATGGTGTCTCGGAAATTGTCAGTTTAGGAAAGCTCTGATTGCCTCACCGCGAAAAGTGCCAGATACCTTCTGAAAATTGAAAAATGACTGATTACAAAGCCTCTCGCAAAGACCTTTTTGGCGAGGTCATAGTTCTGCTCCTTGCCGGAGGCGCGATCTATTATTTCGGCGATAAAACACGACTTATGTCAATCATCATCGCTGTCCTCATCCTGATGAGATTTTCTATCCTTAACCGTAAGGCTGACTGGTTTTTTTTCGTGCTCGGCGTAATCCTCGGCGGCGGAAATGACATCCTCTCAATGTATAAAGGCGTTTATCATTATGTTCCGGGCAGTTTCCTTTCTTTGCCAATTCCTTTCTGGATGGTGATTTTCTGGGGAGAGATTTTTATTTTTTTCAGAAAACTCTGTCGTTTCGGACCTTTCCTTGGACAATTGCCCGGTTTCCAGAAATTGATTGATATTCCAATTACGCTTGACCTGTTTGTAGCGATTATTTACCGGGTCATAATCTACAGGCTGGCAAGCAGGTATTGGCTTCCGGACGCGCTCTTTGCCAGCATCCTCATTCTCCGGCTCCTGCTTGCTCCTCCAAAACCAAATGAGCGAAAGCTGATGCTGACCATACTTCTGCTCGGACCGCTCTATGAAATTTTTCTGATTAAGTCCGGGCTTTATGAGTATCAGACCGGAGTTATTTTTGGAATGCCTCTCTGGCTTATTATTTACTGGGTCTTTATAATCCGGTTTTTGAAAGCTATTATAGACCGTATAGAGTTTTATTTTGGAAAGAAAAACTAAACTTGCTGGCAACATAAAAAATCGCAAGCAAAGCTCAATCACGCACTAAATATGATGAGGAGACAAAACTATTGGCTCTGGGTAATTTTTCTCGGAGCGCTCGTGCTTTTAAGCCCGGTAATAAAAGGCGGGGATAGCTGGCAGACCGTCTTCTGGCTTAGAGTATGGGTCACTGGCTTTGCTATTTTCTATTTTTTATCTCAATCGCGGGAGCGCGTCCTGGAGATTAAAACTCCGATTAGAGGCTGGCTGATTCTTGCCCTGCTTTTAGTCTTAACCTGTTCTCTTTTTATCACTCATTATTTTTATATAACAATTTATTGGTATTTTAATTTCATCATTTATGCTTTGCTTTTCTTTCTGACATTGAATCTTTTTTCAGGTGAGAATAAGCGTGAATTCATTTTGTCACTTTTTTTTATCCTGCTCCTTGCAGGCTTGAGCCAGAGCCTTGCCGGAATAATCCAGTTTTTTGCCTTTCATCCGGAGCGGGTCTCTGGCACCTTCTTCAATCCAGCATATTACACCGGCTATCTCGGAGCTTTGCTTGCGTTCCCGCTTGCTGGATTGATATTTGATCTTTTCCCTCAAATGTCCAGCAAAAAAAAGCTCTGGTTCAAAATTCTCAGCGCCATTTTATCTATATTGATCTTTCTGGCGCTAATTTTTTCCGCCAGCAGGTCCATTGTCTTTAGCCTAATTCCTCTCTGCCTGCTTTTGGTTATGCGGTATAGGGTTAAAGCAGTTCTCGCGCTCATCGCGCTTCTATTAGCACTGACAGTAATTCCGAATCCGCTTCGGAGTCGCTTTTTGAACATCAACAAAGACCCGTATGCCTGGGAGCGGGTTAATGTCTGGCGCGAAAGCCTGACAATGATAAGGCATCATCCGCTTGGGGTTGGTCTCGGGATGTATCAGTATTACTCTCAGCGATACCAGAAGCCATTTAAGGGAATTAAATATGGCAGATACGGCTTATTGCCATCGCAGGCGCATAATGAGTTTTTGAATTTCAGCGCAGAATGCTCCTTACTCGCACCGCTCTTTGCGCTCGCATTTCTCACTATCGTGTTTTACCGCGCGTTTCGTGCCCTAAAAAATTCTCGTGAAGACCCGGAGCGATTTGGAACTCTCTCCGCGTTTTTAGCATCCGTGCTCGCTATTCTCGGTCATTCTTTTGTTGATTACAATCTTCATCAACCGCCTATTATGACCCTTGCGCTTTTGGACCTTGCCGGGATGGTCTCCATAATTGCGCAAATAGACGCATCTATTCTCAAGCGCAACACACTGACAATAAATTCGTTTCTTCGGGCATTAGCCATTGCGCTGGGGCTAATTCTGATTGTTGCGCTGAGCTATCAAAGCCTGATGGATGGGCTTTTAGTAAGGTCTGTGCGCGAAAAAAATACTCTGCGCGCAATTTCTATGCTGAATAATCTTTCTCTTTTGCCCTCTGGCAACGCAGAGATTTATTTCCAGCTAGGCGCCAGGCAGGTTCGGGCTTTTGAGAAATCACATTCGGTAATGCTTGCGAATCAAGGGATAGAGAATCTTGAGCAGGCAGTCCGGCTAAATCATGAGAATCAGGAGTATTGTTATGAGCTGGCGCGTGCGAATTATATTTTAGGAACATATTTCAAGCATGGAGAAAATATCCAGTGGGCAAAAAAATACTCTCAAGAGGCTATCAGGATTGCGCCTGGTCAGGTTTATTCCTACCTCCTGCTTTCAGACATTTATCTGCTGGAGCAGGACTATATATCTGCAAAGTCCGCGCTTAAGACCGCGCTTGAGTATGAGCCGTATTTTTTTAAAGCGCGTTTCCAATTGATTATGCTCCTTTCTTATGAGCAAAACCCGGAGGCTGAAAAGGAATCGGAGATTTTGTTTGAACAATATAGTGAGGTTCAGGAATTTTTGAAAAACCATCCGGATATACTTAATTTTTATCAGAGGCAGATAGTAGAACTCAGCCTTGAGGAGCTCAACCGACTCAAGCCAGTATGGGGGAAGGCAGGAAAATGAAGGTTTATCTTAATGGAAGGATTCTGGAGGATGATAGAGCAGGGATAAGTGTGCGGGATGCGGGATTTCTTTATGGGTATGGTCTGTTTGAAACAATGCGGTCTTATAAAGGCAGGATTTTTTTACTGGAAGAGCACTTAAAAAGGCTTGGGTCTTCTGCTAAATTTTTAAAACTGAAAGTTCCTCTCTCCCGCGCTGGTCTGAAAGACGCGTGCTATGAGGTTCTGAAAGCGAATCATCTTTCTGATGCGCGTATCCGTCTCAGCGTCAGTTCAGGGGGCCCTCAAGGTTCAACAGTTTTAATAACAGCGGTTCCACTTAAGGAAAACGAATTGATGAAAAAGCGGTTCAGGCTCTTAAAAGCTGGCTTTTGTATTGCGCAAAGCTCTTTGCTGGCTAGACATAAGACCTTGAACTATCTTTCAAATGTTTATGCGTATAATCAGGCTCTGAGCAGAGGCGCGGAAGATGCGGTTTTTTTTACTGAGAATGGTTTTTTGCTGGAGACGAGCAGGGCGAACATTTTTCTGATAAAGGATGGGACACTGAAAACTCCCTCTCTCGCGCTTCCGATTCTTCCTGGCATTACCCGGTCAAAGGTGATTGAAATTGCGCAGGAATTAAGGATTAAGGTTAAGGAGGGGGAATTTAAGGAAAAAGATTTGCGGAACGCAGATGCGGTTTTTCTCACTAATTCCATCATAGAGATTGCGCAGGTGGGTTCTTATGAGGACAATCTGTATCAGGATGAGGATGCGCTGGGCATAGTGGCAAGGATCAGGGAAAACTATCAGGCGCAGACCAGTGGCTAGGGACTCTAGTTTATAGTTTGCAGTTGAAACCAGTGATTGAATCTGAGAGCGCTCTCATTTGCTCCATTCAAGAAGCGCATTGATTTTTTTGACCAATGCTAAAGGACCGCTCATCTTGGTTAGATAATCATCCGCGTGAAATTCCTGCGCAATTTTCTTTAGCTCATCCACGCTCTTATTTGAAAGCAGTATGATCAATGGATTTCCCGGCACATTTTTTTTCAAAATTTCTATCAAATTCTGTCCGGACAAAGCTGGCATCATTACATCTAGGATGATGATTTCAGGACAGAATTCCTTTGCTTTATTGGTGGTGCCAATTGCCTGGGAACTGGTCTTGACTTCAAAACCAGCTTTGTCTAAAGCGCGTTCATATAGCTTCAGGGTATTCTCATCATCATCCACGATCAGGATTTTTGTTTTTGGCTTCATTGCCTATCATCTCCTTTTTTCCCGAAACCGCCTCCAGGAGAGCTTGATTTGGGAAGATATATAAAATATATCTTCGGATTTCCAAAAAAGCAAGTTTGAGCCGAGACATTTGTTCGGTTTTTATGCACAGGGAAAGCTAACGGGACTGGGAGAATTTTTTGACCGCATCTTGATAAGCGAAAAAAGCAGGCTTGCGCGTCCCATTCAGACGGACCAGCCCCCAATGATTTTCCACTTTTTGCAGATTCACTGGAGAAATTTTCAGGTCTGTGTCATCCAGCTTAAAATAAATGTATGCGTTGGCGCGGTTTTTAACTGCGCCAGAGATTGACTCGGAAATATATTCCGCCTGTAGTTTTTCGTTCCAGCCAAGGTTTTTGGGTCCTGAAGGATAGCCGGTTTCCAGGATAAAAACTGGTTTCCCGCTTGCTCTAGCAACTGCTTTTCTGACCGCATCTGTCAAAATCCAGTCCATTTTGGGTATGGCAAAGAGATAATTAGGATAAGCGCCCAGTCCCAGTGCGTCCATATCCCTTGACCAGAGTTTCAGGTCGTTTAACCAGTTCGGGTCGTGGATATTTACATTCATAGTTGCTTTTGCCTGAGGGTTGCCCATCTTAACGCCCAGGTATAGCGTATGAAGAAGGTCTGTCAGAAATTGCTTATCAGACCATGCTTTTCCGCATCTCCATCCAGCCACCGAGGTATGAATATAAGTCCAGTTCAGCTCATTCTCAGTGTTCCACCATTCCACCATCATTCCCGGGTGGGAATACCTGCGCGCCAATCCCGCAGATAAAAGATAAACCTGCGCCAGATATTGCTCCCTTCCAATACCTACATAGGTTCTGGTCTCTCCTGCTACTCTGGTCTGGCAGGAAAATCCAATTTGCTCCGGAGCGATTCTCTGCTCAGGGGTTGAACTTGAAACCCCAGGCGACATTGCGCCGTCAGCTATCAGCGGAATTGGAGAAATTCCTGCTGAGTTCAGTTCCTGAATCAGCCGGTCAGTTCTGGAATAGTTCAGCTGTCCTTTAAATCTACTTCCGGGCTTTTCTGGAAAAGCGTATTCATCAATTATTTCTGGATGCGTGCTAAAATCTTCCCAGCTAAGATGAAAAGCTAGCACCGGTTCAATCTCTCTCCAGTCAAGCCAGAACTTGGCGAAATCCACTCCCAGGTCCTTCAAATCCTGAATTTGAGCATTCAGCTCTCTGCCATTTACCTCTGGAGTAAAAACTATGCCAAACATCATTGGCATTCTGCCTGGCTCTAACTCTGAATTTTTATTCCCAGCAGAAATGACCAAACCGGCTAAAATAAAAACCAGAAAAAATTTCTTGTTAAATCCGCGCAACGCTTTCTCCAGCAGATACTTTAGGATAAAGCCCATTCGGGGTCAAGGGTTTTACTGATTCATCTGTCTGGAACTTTTGAAGTCCCTGTTGAAGGCCGCGAGTTTTTTGACAAAGACAGATTGGCGTGCTTCAATAACTATAAGAAGATACGGGAGGCAGAGCTTGCAAAGGAAGGAGGATTCTTATGAAGAGGAGAATTAGCATAGTTGCAGGGATGGTTTTGTTGGGATTTTTTATAATGGTTCCAACAATGCTTTCTGCCAAAGAAACACCGGCGGAGCGAAAGAAGCGTATAGATGAGGATGCAAAAGAGGTTCTGGCAAAGCTGTTTGATAAGAGCAAAGAAGCTAAGGCTCTTTATAACAAGTCTTATGGCTATGCGGTTTTCACTGCGACCAAAGTAACGGTTCTTGCTAGCGGAGGCGGAGGCAGAGGCGTGGCAGTGGAGAAAAAGAGCGGGAAGAGGATTTATATGAAGATGGCGACTGCTGGCGTGGGCGTGGGCTTGGGGGCGCAGAGAACCGAGTTTGTGTTTTTGTTTGAGAACAAAGAGGTATTTGACAAATTTGTTGAAAAAGGCTGGCAGGGAGGCGCAGGCGCAAGCGCGGCGGCTGGCAATGAGGGAACCAATAAAGCGGTCGGGTTCAAGGACGGGGTTGCTGTGTATCAGTTCACTAAAGCTGGTCTGGTGGCTTCAGCTGATGTCACAGGGAACAAATTCTGGAAGGATGACGAGCTAAATTGAAGGAAACTGATGAGCCAAATAAATTTTTGCGTTTGAGCGCCTCTCGCTGATGAAAAAATGATTGTAGAGTCAAGGGCTCCGAATCGGATTCTGGACCTGGGCGGATGGACAGACACGCATTTTGCAGAAAAGGGATGCGTGCTAAATTTTGCCATTTCGCTTTTCGCGCGCGCCACGCTTAAGACCCGAAAAGCGCCCGGAATTGAGATAGACGCAGTGGATTACGGGGAGCTGTTCCAGATTGATGACATTCTCAAAGCGCGTTATGGCACGAAATATGACCTCTTATTAGCCTCTGCGAAGAAGATGCCCGCAAAATCTGGCTTAAGCATAACCATCTCTGCTGATGTTCCTCCGGGTTGCGGAACCGGTTCTTCAGCCGCGATAAGCGTGAGCCTTCTGCTCGGTCTTTCGCGTTTGAATCAAGTTGCGCTGGGTTCAGCTGAGCTTGCTCGGCTTGCGCATCAACTGGAGACTGATGAGTTGAAACTGGAGTCCGGGGTTCAGGATCAGATTGCCGCGAGTTTTGGTGGAATCAATTTTATTGAGATTGACCATTATCCGAATTTTGTGGTCTCTCCGATTAGATTGAGTCAGGAGTTAATTTTTGAGCTTGAGAGCAGTCTGCTTTTAGTTTATGAGGGCAGAGGGCATTTAAGCTCAGAGGTTCATAAAAGCGTGATTGAAAGAGCCAGAGCGCAAGACAAAGAAATGAGGGAGATTCTCGCAGGGCTTGCGGATTGCGCTAAAAAAGGGAAATCAGCGTTGCTTTTAGGAAGATTGGATTTATTTATAGACGCTGTTAAAGAAAATCATCATCTTCAAAAGGCGCTTCATCCAGAAATCTCCACCCCGCGGTTTGATGAGATAGAAAAAATCTCGCTTAACACTGGTGCGGAAGCAGTCAAGATAAATGGAGCAGGTGGAGGAGGGAGTATGACCATTATAGCTAAACCAGGGGCTCGCTCCAAAATTGAGAGAGTTCTCAGAGAAAAAGGATTTCAGGTTCTGAACTTTACTTTCTCTTTTCAGCCAGCAAGCGCATGGGGAAAACATTAGTCGGCTGAATTTTTCCTGATTATGATTTCAGGCTATTACTCTCTCTTGCTAGTCCGAGCAAGCCTTTTGGATTTCCATCCTGGTCCTTAACAAGGGAAACGCTCATTTTCGCAAAAAACCTGTTGCCATCTTTTTTGACCATTACAACCTCTTCATCGCGCACAATTCCTTCTTTGAGAATCCGCTGATGAATCTCAAGCATTTTTTCTCTGAAATCCGGCGCTACCAATATCAAAGCATTTTTCCCGAGCACATCCTCAGCCTTTTCATATCCATGTAGCTTAATTGCAACGCGAGATACTCCACGAATATTAAACTCAAGGTCCATAAACACCATTGCATCCGGCAAAAGCTCAATAAGTGTCTGGGAAGTTTCAAGCGCATCCCGCAGAGCCTGTTCCGCTTTCTTATGCGCCGTAATATCTCTCATCACCGTAACAACTCTTGCCACCTTACCCTTTTCCAGAACAGGTATTTTCAGGGTCTCGGTATATATTTTGTTGCTATCAAATTGATTATCTTCCTCTGTAACCAAAGCCTTGCCAGTTCTAAAAACGGTTTGATATTCATTCAAAACCTTGCGGGGCAGAAAAGGAAAGACCTCAGAAACTGTCTTACCAATAACATCGGTCTCCAGCCCAAGCTCTTTATTCATTTTCTGAAAAGCCTTATTGAACAAAATGAATCTCAAATCCCGGTCAACCATATGAATCATATCGCCCATTGAATCCAGGGTCATCCGGTATTTTTCTTCAGATTCTCGCAAAGCCTCTTCCATCTCCAGACGCTCCATTAGGCTCGCAAAAATCTCTCCAATCAGCCGGAGCATCAGAATCGTGTCTTCGTCCCATATCCGCTCTCTCCGGACTGAGTCCAAACCCAGAAAACCAATCAGCCTCCCGCTATACCCGATCGGAATACAGAGAATGGATTTAAGTTTTTTATTCTTGAAAAACCTCTTCTCCACGCCCGATTTCAGCGGAAATTCCTGCACGCAGGGCAGATGAAACACCTCCTGACGCTTAAGATGCCTGATTAACCATTGCAGGGATTTGGCAGGTAGATTTTGCAGTTTTTTTATCTCGGACTCTATCCCCTCAGCGCACCACTCGTGGGTATTGGAAATCCTTTCCTCATCCTCTGAAATCTGAAATAGATAACACCTATCCACTCTGAAAAATGCGCCGACCTCAGAAAGCGCATAATTAACCCCCACATCAAAATTATCCAGAGAAATGTTTATAAAATAACTTGATAACTCCGCTATAACCTTTTCCAGCTTAATGCGCTCCTGAAGAGCTTCCTCAGCGCGCCTCCTGGCAGTTATGTCCCGCGCTATCCCAAATACCCCTGCCACTTTGCCATCCACGACCCAAGGTCTGCCAAGAAATTCCATATAAATATATTTCCCGGATTTTGTCCGAACCCGAAATTCAATCGGACCATCAGCCTTTCCGCTCAAAACAGAATTCAAGCGCTCCTCAATCGCCTTTAAATCCTCCGGATGAAAAAAATTACGATAAGACTTGCCGATTATTTCCGACTGGGACCATCCGCTCAGGGATTCAACTGCCCGATTGACCATTGAGATTTTCTTTTGCGGAGAAACCATAAAGACAAGGTCCCTGGCATTTTCAAACAAATCCCGGTAAAGCCTCTCAGTCTCAGTCAGATGGGGTTCCCTGTATCTCTGCTGATTTGCTTTACTATCCAGATGACCAAGACCCTTTTTCTTGAGCGGGTTCAAATCCTTGCTCAGCCGGCTTCTGGTTTTAGCCCTACTGCTCACAATGTCTCCGTCTTAAAAATTAGTATATAAAGCAAAAATTATTCGTCAAACAAAAAGTTCCCAGAAGAGTAAGAGCAAAAATTTTTCTGCAAACCTTGACAGACCGCAATAGAGATGCCAAAATATGTTAGCAACTACAAGGACTATTTGGAAGAATGGGCAGGATAGCCAGACTGAATTCTCTGCCGAAACCGATTCGTGCAGAGGTTTATAATTTGTTGATCCCGGAAGAGATTTTCATGGTCTTTGAAATTGACCCGAAAACAGGCAGAAACAAGAAGGGCGAGAAGGTGGTCTGCTATGATTGCCCGGATGGAAGTTGCGAGTCCGCGATTGAGGTTAAAAGCTGTTCTTTGGACCAGGACCCGGTTTTTTACATAGAGGTGAGCGATTCGCAGGACCTGGTTCAACTGAAATGGGATTTCATTATGATAAACGATATAAGGATGCCCAGGTATAACACGGATGTGACAGAGGACGGCAAGAGCAGATGGCTCAAATGGACCAGCCGGAACATACCAGAGGAATTGAGGGCATTAAAAGCGGGTCTAGCACCGGGACAGGTCAGGCAGGGACTCAGACTGATGCACGATGTGAACAAATGCCTTGATAGATTTTGCGAGGAGCTCGGATTTAAAAGTATATTTATGGAAGCGCTTTTTTACCATAATGCGATTAGTTATGAACAGCACGGATTCCGATATTTTGAAGGAGAAAAATTGATGCGCTTCATTCATCACGAGTTCCAGCCAGGAGGAGGCTTGTTCAAGCTGTTGGATGACAGTCCGTTCCGGAAAAAGGCTTTTTATAATTCTATCCGGGGACGGAGCTGGGCGATCCACGATGGCATTCTGGAGGACTTAGGAGACCCTGAGTTTGACTCCTGGGTTCCACCAAAAATGTATAGAATGATCGGGAAGTATTTCCAGGTGGATACCTTTCCGACCGCGATTTATTAAGAATTAAATAAGTGCGCAGATAAGATTGTCTGCGCCACGAAAGGAAGAAGGAAATGTATGAGAAAAATGTGGAACGGATTGAGCAGTTGGTTCAGGAGCAGAACCTATGGCGCTCTGAAACCATTAACCTGATCGCGAGCGAAAATGTGATGAGCAAACGCGCAAGAGCAGTGATGGGCTCGGATTTCTGCCACCGCTACGCAGAGGGCCATCCAGGAGAGCGCTATTATCAGGGAACTGAAAAAATTGACGAGATAGAAACCCGTGTCAAACAGCACTTAAAAGCCCTGTTCGGATGTCGGCACATAGAGGTCCGACCAATCTCTGGAACAGTTGCTAATGACGCGGTTTTCTCAAGATACATACGCCCCGGAGACATTGTCCTTGTAAATTCCACTTCTGGCGGTGGGCATATCAGCCATCATCGGCAAGGCTCTGTCGGAAAATACACTGATAACATACTGAGCTTCCCTTTAACCAGAGACGGCTATCATATTGATATAAAAGAAACCATTGGGCTTCTGGAAAAAGTTCCGGTCAAAGTGATGATCCTAGGCAAAAGCCTTTACCTGTTTCCAGACCCGGTAAAGGAACTCGCGCCGATTTGTAAGGAACTCGGAATCGTACTCATTTATGACGCGGCACATATCCTCGGATTGATCGCTGGAAAGCGCTTTCCAGACCCGCTAAAGGATGGCGCGCATCTGGTTACTGCCAGCACCCACAAGACATTTTTCGGCTCTCAGCGAGGTGTGGTATTAAGCAATATGAAGGACTCAGAATGGGCTATGATTGACAAAGGCGCCTTCCCAGGAAGTTCAAGCAACCATCATCTGGACACTCTTGTCTCGCTCGCCATCAGCACTTATGAATTCCTGGAATTCGGTGAGGAATACGCAGACCAGATAATCAAAAACGCTAAAGCCCTTGCTAAAGCTCTGGATGACGCTGGCTTTAAGGTTGAGGCAAAAGAATTCGGATACACTGAAACTCACCAGATCGCGGTCAATGTCCAGGAACTCGGAGGCGGAGATGAGGTTGCCAGAATACTCAAGGACAATAACATCATCCTGAATATGAACCTCCTTCCTTTTGACCCCCTAGAGAGAGTGACTAATCCAAGTGGAATCCGCATCGGTGTCCAGGAAATGACAAGAGTCGGAATGAAAGAAAAGGAAATGGCTATCATCGCTGAGTTCTTTAAACGATGCCTGATGAAAGGTGAATATGTAGGAGAAGAAGCAAAGGAATTCCGAAAAAAATTCCAGACAATTCACTTCTCATTTGACCCGGATTACCTGGAACTCCGCGCAAAAACTAAACACGGAGAAAAATAAAAATGACTTATCGCCTGAAAGTCATAGATTCCTTTAGCGCCGCTCATCAACTCAAGGGCTACAAAGGAAAATGCGAAAACATCCACGGACATAACTTTAAAGTGGAGATTATTGTTCAAGGAGAAAAACTTGACAGAACAGGTATGCTCCTGGATTTCAAACTACTTAAAAAATTACTTGCCAAAATCCTTGAACAACTTGACCACAAAGACCTGAACCAGATTCCAGTTTTCAAAAAAGATAATCCAAGCTCAGAAAATATCGCCAGATTCATTTTCCAAAAACTATCCCCCAAATTGCCACTCGGAATTAAGCTAATTGAAGTATGCGTCTGGGAATCTGAAACCGCCTGCGCAAGTTATCAACCTTGAAAGGTAAATAGTCATTGACCATCTACCTTCTTGTGCATGCGACTTTAGTCGCACAAGGGCCGTGCCCCTTGACAAGGGACGCAGTCCATTGACTAAGGGTCGTAGACCCTTAACCCGCTTTTTAAAAAGAAAGGCACTGGTGCCCTTGTGTCCCTGATTCGGTGCAGGTGAAAACCTGCAAGGGTCTCTGACCCTTGGGTGCAGGGTTACGACCCTGCCAAAGACCAATTCTATCATTGCCGGGGGCTGGTAATTAGCAGGTTTGCAAATATAGGACTGCAGGCACTCTTTAGAGGGGGGGCAGGCACTCCTGCCTGCCTTTTCTGCCTCCATTCCTTAATCTGCTTCTGCTGTTCCGCTTACTCCACTGTTGAAGCCCAAGACCGGAAGCGTTGACCTCCATCAAGCTTGCGCCCGAACCGCAAGATGTTTTGCTGTGAAACGCTCCTGAATCTAATGGTCCTTGAGGCTTGAAAACCGGTTCAGAAACAAGGAAGGTTGAGCCGAAACGCGGTGCAGACGATTAACCTGCCTGGCGTTAAGTCTCATCCTTCCAAGCATTCAGAACCGGTCAAGGGCTGTGCCCTTACCTTGGCTCTAGCGTGCATCGTTGTCTCTGTGAGCTTCTCGCGCCGAGGTCCCAATAACGCAAACCCAATGAGTCGCTCCTGACTTAAGTCAAAAGCGAGCATTGCTGTCAAAATAACCACTGATAATATACGATTGAAAAAGCATTTTTCAAGGCTTTGTTCGGCGGGACCGAACACTTTGTTTTGTATTAAAATCAATAAGTTATGCTCTTAACCATGTTTGATTTAAAAAACGGGTCAAGGGACTAAGTCCCTTAGGTCAAGGGTGAAAACCCTTGGGTGCAGGGTTACGACCCTGCTCAAGGGGGACACAAGTGTCCTTCTTTTTTTAAAAAACGGGTCAAGGGACAGCGTCCCTTGTCAAGGGTCTATGACCCTTGTGCGCAAGCTCCATTAATTAGCATCATTGCTCGCGACATATTATTACCTAATACTTGACGCTATTTTATGCTCCTAAGTTATTTAGAGAGCTGACCCCAAGTCTATTTGCGCTAAGATGGGAATTGGCGAGAATAAGAATAAGGAGGTAAAGATTCGCAGGGTAAGCATAGTTATTGCGAATTATAATGGTGAGGCGTTTCTTAAGAGATGCCTGAATTCGCTACTGGAACAGAGCTTTAAGGATTTTGAAACGATAGTGGTTGATAATGGCTCTGATGATGGGTCTGTGGCGATTCTGGAGAGACACGCGCTCAAGCCCGTGGTGATTCGGTTTAAGGATAATAAAGGCTTTGCTCAAGCGGTGAATTCTGGAATTGAGCATTCGGAAGGAGACTTGATTGCGCTGTTGAATAATGATGCGGTGCCTGAGGTTAGCTGGCTGGAAAATCTTTTTCAGGCATCTGTGCGATATCCGGAGATGGATTTCTTTGCATCTGTTATTCTTAAAAGCGAAGAGCGTGATGTGATTGAAAGCGCAGGGGTGGGCTATGGTCTTCAATGCCGGGTGCAACCGCTTTTTGAGAATGAGCGTTATGGTCAAGGGCTTAAGGCAGGAGAGGTTTTTCTAGCATCTGCTGGCGCGGTTATGGTCCGGAAGAAATTATTTGAGCGAATCGGCAGGTTTGACCCTGACTATTTTGCTTATCTTGAGGATGTGGATTTTTTTCTAAGGGCAAGACTGAATGGCGCAAGAGGAATGCTGGTTCCTGATGCAAGGGTTTACCATTATGGTGCGGGAACGGACTTGAAGGATTCGCCTGGGAAAAAGAGGATAGAGAGCAGTGAGCGGGTTTATTTAATTGCGCGGAATCGGTGGTATTTGATCTGGGATAATTTGCCAGTCGGGTTGGTCTTTTTGCTCTTGCCAATGATTTTTTTTGGCTGGTTGAGGGGATTTTTCTATCATTTATTTCGCTCTGGTAAAATTTTTTCTTTCGTGAGGGGGAGCATGTCTGGATTTTTCTCATTTTTGATAAGAAGGGAAAAGCATAAGATGGTTCAGGCATTGATGCGTGTGAGGCTTTTTGAAATTCTCAGATGGATGCGCGTTGGTCTCAAGGAGTTTAAATGAGGGTCTCGGTGATTCTGGTTAATTTTAATGGAGAGCCTTTTGTTTATGAGGCTCTGGAGAGTCTAGCTCAACAGAGCTTTAAGGATTTTGAAACAATAGTGGTTGATAATGGGTCCACGGATGGCTCTTCTGATAGGATTCGCGTGCGATTTCCCTGGGTCAGGCTGATTGAGCTTTCTGAGAATAAAGGCTTTGCGTATGCGTGCGCTGAGGGGTTCAGACAGGGCAGAGGAGAGGACATAGCAGTTCTTAATAATGATGCAGTGGCTGATACAAACTGGCTCAAGGAAATGGTTAGTCTTATGGATTCTGATGATAGGCTTGGAATGGTTGCGTGCAAGGTTATCAATAACAAAACTAAGGAGCTGGAATCCGCTGGAATTTTTCCAGCGCGCAATGGAATGGTTTTTCTTTTCAAGCCAGAGAACATAGAAAGGACGCAGGAGGTTTTTGGAGCCTGCGGAGTTGCGGGACTTTATCGTGGCAAGATGCTCAGGGAGCTTGGTTTTTATCCGGAGGATTTTTTCATTTATTATGAGGACGCTGACCTGGCATATCGCGCTAGACGCGCGGGCTGGAAGGCGTTTTATTGTCCGGAGGCAAAGGTTTTTCATCTTGGTTCAGAGACAACCTCAGGGATGGGAATTAAGGATTATTATCTTCCGAGAAATAAATTAAGAACCATTGTCCGGAACTGGGATTTTGAGCTGATAGTCAAATATCTGCCATGGATTTTATTTTACGAGCTGGCATCTTTTTTTGGAGCTATTTTTTCTGGAAAGTTTCAGGGGCTCAAAGCCCGGATGGATTTTCTACGGTTGTTTTCCGTGGATTTCAAAGTGCGCAAGAGACATTTTTCTCAAACCGCGGAAGGGTTTAATCTGGAAAAATGGATTCGCAAAAGCTATCCGGGGCTGAGCAGTCTCTGGAGGTCAAGAAATTGAAGCGGATGAACTTTAGCCTGATGGGTCTTTTTATTCTGCTATTGCTTTTCGTTTGCTCCGGGATTTTATTCCTTCCTATTCCTTTCACGCGGGACCAAGGGATTTATGCTTATGTTGCCTGGTGCTGGCTTGGCGAATGGTGGCCTTATCAATATGCGTTTGAGCATAAGGGACCCTGGCTTTATCTGGTTTATGCTATTTTTCTCAAGCTGAGTCAGGGCGCAATGTGGGGAGTTAATCTCGCAGACTTGTTGAGTAGGATGAGCACTGTTTCTCTGTTATGGTTTTTTACAAAAAAGGCGTTTAATCACAAAATAGCTTTTCTCTCTGCGTTTTTTTGCTCGCTGTCCCTTCTGGGCATTTTCAGCAGTTGCTGGTGGAACGCGCAGGCAGAGACTTTTATCATTGCCTTATCTGCGCTCTCTGTGCTTTTTGCCTGGTATGCGGTCAAAAGTTTTAGCGCAATTGCTAGAGGTTTTTTCAGCCTTTTAAGCGGGCTTGCTCTCAGCCAGATGCTGATGTTCAAGCCGAGCGGGTTCTGGCTTGTGGCAGGGATTTTTCTGTTCCTGACGATTTTTGCGGAGGATAGAAAAAAAGCCATTCTTTCTTATGGCATTGGCATTTTTGTGGGGCTGAGCCTGTGGCTATTTTATTTCTGGCTGAGAGGTATTGGCAGGGAGTTTTTTGAGGAAGTGGTTGTGTTCAATTTATTTCATTTTTCTGGTGCGAGAAAGCCTGCAAAAATTCTCTTAAGGACGCTTGGATGGGAATTATGGAGGATTTTTGGATGGGGGTTGGTTCTTGCTCCAGTTGGCTTATGGCTAAGTTTCAAAAAGCGAAAACAGCCGGAGTATTTTCTGGCGCTGGTCTGGTTTGTTTGTGCGGTTTTGGAGGTTTTTCTTCAGGCGCGTTTTTTTCTTTATCATCTTTTGCTTCTGGTAGCACCTGGGGGATTGGTTCTGGCGATTGGCGCGCAGGGCTGGGAGGGGAGATTTCAACGGGTATGGAAAGCCCTGACGCTGGTGGTGATTTTAGCGTTTCTGTTTGGAGAAGTGCAGGTATATTTTCTGATTCAGAGACATTATCAAACCTGGGACTATTTGCGTGGAAGAATTGACAGGGGACAGTATTATGCAAGATTTCAGGAGGCAAGGGAAGGGGAGCGGGATTTTAATGCTTATGCAAGCTGGGTTGTTGGGAACTGGATTCGGGAGCGGACTACGCAGGAGGATTATGTTCTGGTGTTTGGGTATGAGCCTGGGATAAATTATATTGCGAGCCGTAGAAGCCCTTCCCGGTTTCATTCCGACTATCCGTTGGATTCCAAGCCGAAAACTCAATTTGCTTTAAGAGTTCAAAAGCGCTGGCAAAAACTTTTCCTTGAAGAGCTTAATAAAAGAAATCCGCGCCTGGTAGTGCTTGTGCATAATGACACGAACGCGATAGAGCCTGTTGACTCTTATCATCAGGCAATGCAATTCCGGGAATTTTGGGAATGGCTTTTGAAAAATTATCAGAAGGGGGAGAAGATTGAGGATTTTGAATTCTGGTGGAGGATGGAGTAATGAGCTTGATTAAGGTTGCCGCGGTTTATCGTCAGGGCAGGGCGCGGACTGGGGTCTCAAGCTATGCGGAGCGGCTAAAAAAAGCCGTTGCTGGAGAGGTGAACATTCAATTTTTTTCAAAACCGCCTGAAACCGGCTTTGACTTGATTCACCTGATTGATGTTAAGAGCGCGAGAATAAAGGATGTGATGAATAAACCTGTGCCAGTAATAGCGGACCTTCACGATTATTACTGGGCGGAGTATCGCTTTTTCTGGAGCATAGACGCTCCGCTCAGATGGCTTTTTCAGAAGAGCCGTAAGTCCCGGTATCAAAAGATTCTAAACAGTGCGAGCGCGGTGATTGTTCATAGCCGTGCAGTTTCAAGATATGTTTTGAACCCAAAGGTTTTTCTGGTGCCTATTGCCATAGAATATGAAAAGCTGTATGCAGACCCTGCTCAGCCAAGAGAGCCGGTTATTCTTCTGGTGGGAAGAGACGACTGGAGAAAAGGCTTGGGCACATTGATTTCAGCATTGAGGCTTGTTCGCAAGGATTTCCCGGGCTATGAGTTCCGCGCAGAGATTATTGGAGACGAGTATGTTCACGGGAAAATTATGGGAAAGATTCTCTCGCGCGGGCTCAATGTAAAATTCATTTCCGGGATGGATTTTGAGCAATTGATTCCCAGGTATCAGGGCTCAATGATTATTTATCTTGGCAGTTGGCAGGAGGGTTTTGGATTGAGCCTGGCTGAGGGAATGGCTGGTGGTTGCATCGGGGTCGGGTCTAATGTAGGCGGAATTCCAGAAGTGATAGAAGATGGCAGGACCGGGATTTTGTTCACGCCCGGTGAGAAGCTGGAGTTAGCCGCGAAGATTCAGGCAGTGCTTGAAAATGATGAGATGCGAATAGAGATTGCAAGACGCGGACAGAGGTTTGTAAAGGATAACTTATCTCTGGAAAAGATGAGAGAGGCTTTGTTAAAAGCCTATGAGGAGGTCTTGAAGCGTGGCTGAGCTTATTCCAGCAAGGAGAAAAATTATTTATGCCATTAGTGCGGTGATAATTTTTTTCAGCGCTATGGAGCTTATACTGCGCGTTTATGACTTTCCTTTTTATTTCAATTTTTCCGCGGATATTCTCGGAATGCCTCTTCTGGATATGTGCCGGTTTAGAAGGATTGCCAATAAGACTGTTGATTTTGACCCTGATGTTTTCTGGAGGTTCAAGCCCGGTCAAATTCTCAGCGCTAAAGGTGTTTATCGCAAGCCTGTCCGGATCAATAATTTTGGATTTCGCGGGAAAGATTTTTCAATTGAGAAGAGACCCGGGAGCTTCCGGATATTGTGCCTTGGGGATTCAGTGACCTTTGGGTGGAGTGTTGGCGATGAGGAAACCTATCCGGCGCAGATGGAGAGGCTTTTGCGCGGTAAATATCCTGGAAAAGATATAGAGGTTATAAATCTTGGAGTGACTGGGTATACATCATTTCAAGGCAGACAGCTTTTTTTCAAGTTTGGAGAAAGATTGAAGCCGGACATAGTGATTTTCGGTTTTGGACAAAATGACCGTTTGCCAGCGCTTTCAAGCGATGAGGAGCTTTTTAAGAGTAAAGCCTGGCAAAAGAGTAAGCTGGATTTGGTTCTCAGTCATAGCCAGATTTATAAACTCCTTAAAGCCGGGGTGATTTATCTGGAGCGGAGAATTCAGGGATTGAGCCTTAATCCTGAAAGTTTTTTGCCTCATCTGAAAAGGAAAGTTAATCAGGAGGAATATAAAAATAATTTTGTTGAGGTTAAAAAGGAATGCGATCTCATTGGTTGCAAGATGATTTTGCTAAATGTTGATTTTCCAAGCCTGGGGCTTGACCCTGCGACTGAAAGCCTTCAAAAGATGTCTGAAGAAACTCAAGCTCGGTTTCCTGCAAACTGGCGTGAATGGAATTCGCTGGAATTGAACCGCGAGATTTCCGCGCAGTCTGGAATAGTTATGATTGATTTGCGAGAACTTTTTGTTAAAAATTCTTCTGCAGATAAAAACCTTATGATTGATAATGGTCATCCTAATGAGATTGGACATCGCTTGATTGCGGAAGCTCTTTTGCGGGTTATCAGTGAGGAGATTTTTTCGGGTGAATAACAGAATTACTTTTTTGCGGAAAGCTCTCTATTCCCTAGTAGTTGTATGCTGTTTTTTCAGCGGAGCAGAAATTTTTCTTCGGTTATCCGGGTTTCATTATCAGAGGGGCTTGAGTTATATGGAGTTTGGCTATCCGAATCCCTCTGAATTGCATCAGGTTTTTGAGCCAGACCAGAAATTGCTTTTCAGGATGAAGCCCGGATATGACTTTAAGCTGGGCTTTGGACCACTCAACCAGCAGGGTTTTCGGGGGCAAAATTTTGAGATGCAAAAACCATCCGGGGTTTTCAGGATTGTTTGCCTGGGAGATTCTGTAACATTTGGCACTGCAGAAGGGTCTTATCCGGAGATGCTTTCAGAAATTCTGAGCGAAAAATTCCCTGAGATGAAAATTCAGGTTTATAATTTTGGCGTTCCTGGCTATTCAAGCTGGCAGGGAAAAAATCTGCTTGAGCGGGTAATTAAAGATTATCATCCAGACTTGGTAATAGTTTTTTATGGCTGGAACGACCACTGGCTTGCAAGAGGATTTTCTGATTCAGAGCAGAGAATCCCTGAACAGGGCTTGCTTATCATGTTGCGAGACATTTTATCCAGGCTCAGGATTTATCAATTTATGAATAAATTGATCGCGGATGTAGGCGGAAAATTTTTACGAATGGAATCCTGGAAATTCCGGGTGCCTATTGAGGAATACAGGAGGCTTTTGAAAGAGATGATTGAAATGGTTAATTCAAATGGGAGTAAAATTATTTTAGCAACTTCACCTGCGGGATTTGGCTTGGGCGAACTCCCGGATTTTTTGGAGGCTCTTCAGTTTGTCCGAGATGCATCAAAGCTGGAGAGCGTTCATAATCAATATAATCAGGTGGTCCGAGAACTGGCGCAAGATAGCGGGACAGATATTGTTGACCTTGATTTGATTTTTCAGGAAGAGGGTGTTAAAAACTTCTTTGACAACCCTCAAAAAGATATTATTCATCCGAATGAGCAGGGGCTTAAGTTGATTGCTAAATCGTTTGCGCAAAAAATAATGTTGATGCTCCCTGAACTGGGGGAGGTAAGGAGGAAAGACAATGAGTAAGGTAAAAAAAATACAGGCAAGAGAAATTCTGGATTCGCGAGGCAAGCCAACTGTTGAGGTTGATGTTATTCTGGAAAATGGGGTAATGGGCAGAGCTTGTGTTCCAAGTGGAGCCAGCACCGGGATTCACGAGGCGCTGGAATTGAGGGACAAGGACCCGAAAAGATTCCGGGGAGATGGGGTTCTAAAAGCTGTTGAGAATGTGAACAAGATTATTGCGCCTGCTGTGAATGGTTTTGGAATTGACCGTCAGGATGCGCTTGACAATAAAATGCTCCAGCTGGACGGCACAAAGAATAAATCCAGGCTGGGCGCTAATGCTATTCTCGGGGTCTCAATGGCTTATGCGCGTGCGTGCGCGAATTATCATTGTCAGCCACTTTATCACTATCTTTCAAAAGGCAAAGCCCGGTTTATTCCGGTGCCGATGATGAATGTTCTGAATGGAGGAAAGCATGCTAATAATGGAATTGATTTTCAGGAGTATATGATTGTTCCCGGAGGCGCGAGAACTTTTTCAGAGGCGCTTCGGTGGGGTGCGGAGATTTTTCAATGTCTGAAATCCATTCTTGACCTTGCGGGTCATTCCACAGGCGTTGGAGATGAGGGAGGTTTTGCACCACTTCTGAAATCAAATAAAAAGCCTCTCAAGTTTCTAATTGAGGCAATCAAATTTGCAGGGCTGGTTCCTGGAAAAGATGTGGCGCTTGCGCTTGACCCTGCGGCAAGCGAATTTTACGATGAGAAAACCGGACTTTACAATCTCAAGGCAGATGGCTTGAAGCTGACCAGCCAGGAAATGGTGGATTATTATGAGCAGTTAGTCAAAGATTTTCCAATCGTGAGCATTGAGGATGGCTTGGCAGAGGATGACTGGAAGGGATGGGCATTACTAACAAAGAGGCTGGGGAATAAAATTCAGCTTGTAGGAGATGATATTTTTGTGACCAATCCTGTTCGGCTTAAGAAGGGATTTAAAAATAAAGTGGCTAATTCTATCCTGATTAAACTTAATCAGATTGGAACTGTAAGCGAGACTATAGAAACCATAGAGCTCGCGTATAAGAATGGATATAGCGCGGTTGTAAGTCATCGCTCTGGCGAGACAGAGGACCCTTTTATTGCGGATTTTGTAGTTGCAATGGGATGCGGTCAGATCAAGACCGGGTCTGTGAGCAGGTCTGAGAGAATAGCCAAATATAATCAATTGCTGAGGATTGAAGAGGAGCTTGGAGACCGGGCTGTTTTCGCTGGTTTTTCTAAAATAAAATCCCTTTCGGAAAAGAAATGAGCTTTTTCACCATTGCTTTTAAAAATGGCAAGGTGCTGATGCTGGACCAGCGTCTTCTTCCAGAAAAGGAAGAGTATCTCTCGCTTAAGTCTTATGAAGAGGTTGCGCAAGCTATAGAGAAGATGGTTATTCGGGGAGCGCCAGCAATAGGGATCGCGGCTGGATTTGGACTTGCGCTTGCGGCGATTCATCTGGATAAAATTGAAGACCAGTCAAAGTGGTGGAAAAAATTTGAGCAGGCTTGCAAACGACTGGCAAAGACTAGGCCCACTGCGGTAAATCTTTTCTGGGCAATTGAGCGTATGCGTAAAAAGGCTTACTCCTTGCTTACTCTTCCTGCAAAAACCAGAGCCGGAATCCTTGTCTCAGAAGCGCAAAGTATTTTAAGGCAGGACATTGACATCAATCGCCAGATGGGCAAAAACGGGGCGCGTCTTCTCAAAACTGGAGATGTGGTTTTGACTCATTGCAATGCTGGCGCGCTTGCCACAGGTGGATACGGAACCGCTCTCGGAGTGGTCCGCTCTGCAATTGCGCAGGGAAAGAAGATCAAGGTCTTTGCAGATGAGACTAGACCATTTCTCCAGGGCGCTAGACTCACTGCCTGGGAACTGAATAAAGACCGGATACCTGTGACCCTGATCTCTGATAATATGGCAGGCTGGGCAATGAAAAATCATAAGGTAAATAAAATCATTGTTGGCGCAGACCGAATCGCAAGGAACGGAGACACAGCAAACAAGATCGGAACATATTCCCTGGCAGTGCTTGCTAAAGAGCATAAAATAGATTTCTATGTTGCGGCGCCAGTTTCCACTATAGACACTGAATGCCCTGATGGAAGTAAAATCCCGATTGAGGAGCGCTCCTGGGAAGAGGTGTTTAGCGCTGGAGGTAAGCGAGTTGCTCCGAGGGGTATCTCTGCCTGGAACCCTGCGTTTGATGTCACGCCGGCAAAACTGATCAGCGCAATCATCACGGAAAAAGGCGTTATAAAAAATCCTACTGAATCTAAAATAAAGAAATTACTGGAAGAATAAAGGGGAATCAATTGCGCTATCTTGTAACAGGAGTTGCTGGATTTATAGGCTCGCATCTGGCTGAAGAGCTTTTGAAACAGGGACATCATTTGATCGGCATTGATTGCTTTACTGATTTTTATCCGCGCGGCATCAAGGAGCAGAACCTTGCCAATCTCAAGGGGAAAGCAGGGTTTGAATTTATAGAAGCCAGTATTAATCAAATTGAGCTAAAGCCTATCCTGAGCCGGGTGGATGGCATATTTCATCTCTCTGCCCAGGCAGGGGTCAGAACCAGCTGGGGAAAGGACTTTGACCATTATCTGGAGCATAACATTAAAGCCACGCAAAGAATTCTGGAAGCAATGAGAGATTTTCCAGAATTGAAAATGGTGTTTGCCTCAACCAGCTCGGTCTATGGAGACACTGACCAGTATCCCACACCAGAATCCGCTCTCAAGCGCCCGTTTTCCCCCTACGGAGCCACCAAGCTCGCGTGCGAGGGACTTTGTTATTTATATTACAAAAACTATGGAGTCAAGGTAACCACCCTTAGATACTTTACTGTTTTTGGACCCCGTCAGCGGCCTGATATGGCGTTTCATATATTCATTAAGGCAGTGCTTACAGGCAAGCGGATCAATGTTTATGGAGACGGCTCTCAAACCCGTGATTTTACTTATGTCAAGGACATAGTTGCCGGCACAATTTCAGCTATGGAAAAGGGAAAAATCGCAGAGGCTTACAATCTTGGCGGTGGTCATCAGAACAAATTGATTGACACCATTGACTTGATCTTCAAATTATGCGGAAAAAATACCGAGATAAATTTCCTCCCTCCGGTCAAGGGAGATGTTAAAGAAACCCTTGCAGACACCACCAAAGCTCGCTCTGAACTAGGCTATTCTCCAAAAGGCTCTGTTGAACAGGGGCTTAAAGAAGAAATCGCCTGGATAAAACAAATTATTCCCTGCTCATCTGACTGATAGTTTGATACTACATACAAAAGAATTATGCTCTCTACCTGGTTTTGCTCATAAGCATTTTTAATTCCCGGCTTTACCGGATGAACCGAGACCTATTGCCTCTGGCTCCTTTCATCTCCACAAGCCAGACATTTCTGCGAGGCTGAATTTAACTCTGCCTTTGGTCTTTTCATCTTTCGCTTTGCGCCCATCCTTGCTTTTAGATTTTTATCGCCGTCCTTTTTGCCAAGGGGCGTAAGCGAGGGATGTCTGGCGATGAGTCAATTCAGGGGCTGGTCCAGCAGTGGGGTAGAGCGCATTTTTTCAGGAGGCACTTGACAAATTGAATTTGATTATTATAATAAGCAAATAGGCAAATTAATTGAAAGAGGCTAGGCAAAGGAGAATAAGATGAATCAATTGGCTAGGATAAGCGAGGCGGACTCGCTGGCGTTTCACGGGATGGCGGCTCTGGCGAATAATGAAAATCGCTTTATGTCAGTAAAGGACATCTCGGAATTGTTGCAGGTTTCGTATAGTCATTTGCGGGATGTTTTTCGCTGGCTGGAAAAGCAAGGTCTGTTGATAGGGGTAACTGGACCGGAGGGAGGGTATAAGCTGGCAAAGCGGAGCGATGAGATCACATTGCTGGAGATTTATGAGGCGATGGAGGGAAAATTTAAGAATAGGGATTGTTTGCTGGATAAGCGTGTATGTCGTGGCAAGGAGTGTGTTCTAGGAGATTTTGTGAGAAAGATGAACGGGGAGTTCAAGGAATATCTGGCAAAGACCAGACTTTCCAAATTTAAGGGTTTATATCAAAGCCAGAAGGGAGGCAAAAATGAAAAGAAAGGTAATAAGGATTGATGAGGAAAAGTGCAATGGATGCGGTCTATGCGCGGAGGCTTGCGCTGAGGGAGCGATCCAGATAATAGACGGCAAAGCGAAACTTGTTAGTGAGATTTATTGTGATGGATTGGGCGCGTGCATTGGAGAGTGTCCGCAAGATGCGATCACGATTGAGGAACGAGAAGCTCCTGAGTTTGATCCGAAAGCTGTTGAGAAGCATTTGAAAAAACTTGGTAGGAAGTCAGCAAAGGCGCATCATCCAGAGCCAGAGTCTCCGCGTGTTTCTGCGCCTTCTCCGGGGCTTGCCTGCGGTTGCCCGGGCTCAGCGGTAAGGAGCATTGAGCGAGGGTCTGCTGAGTCAGAATCTCATCATCCGGGCGTGGAGCTTTGCTCTGAACTTGGCAACTGGCCTATTCAGATTAAATTATTGCCTGTTCAGGCGCCTTATCTCCAGGGAGCTAAATTGTTGATTGCCGCGGATTGCACTCCTTTTGCGTTTGCTGATTTTCATCGCCGGTTTATTAAGGACCGCGTGGTTCTGATCGGCTGTCCCAAGCTGGATGACGCCGCGTTTTATCTGGAGAAGCTAACAGAGCTATTCCGTTGTAATGATATTAAGGGTGTTGAAGTGGCTTATATGGAGGTTCCCTGCTGTTATGGATTGGTGCGAATTGTGAGCGGAGCAATAGAGGAATCTGGCAAGTCAATTCCGCTCAAGCTGACCAGGATAGGCATTCGTGGAGAGATTCAGGAGGAGGAAGAGCTTTCCTTTAAAGAAAGCGGGGTGTGCAGATGAGATGTCCTGGACAAGACACGCGATACTGGAAGCCAGGGGACATTTTTGAGGTTCCCTGCCCGGTCTGTAATAAGCCAGTGGAATTTTTCAAAGATGAGGGAGCGCGCAGATGTCCTTCTTGCGGGTTCAAATTCAAAAATCCGAAGATAGACCTTGCGTGCGCTGAATGGTGTCCCCAAGCGTCTGCCTGCCTTGCTGGCATTCCTGGGGTAGAGGGCGGAAGGCTTGACCAGACAACGCTTGCGAGAAGGCTTATTGAGGAGATGAAGAAGGTTTTTGGAAAGGATTATAAACGGATCGGGCACGCTCTAATGGTTTATGAATATGCGAAGGAGCTTTTCCAGTGCGAGGGTGGGAATCCGAGAGTGGTTTTTGGTGCGGCAATTCTTCATGACATCGGGATTCAGGAGGCTGAGCGGAAGTATAATTCTTCTTCTGGCAAATATCAGGAGATAGAGGGACCGCCGGTCGCGAGAAAAATTTTAGAGGAATTGAAGGTGTCTTCAGAGGAAATAGAGCATATTTGCAAGATAATTGCTAATCATCATACAGCAAGAGATATAGACACGCTTGAATTCCGTATTTTGTGGGACGCGGACTGGCTGGTGAACATTCCAGAGGAATACCCTGGGGCAAGTCAGGATACCCTGAAGCAACTGATTGAAAAGGTTTTCCGGACAAAAGCTGGAAAGGAAAAGGCTGAAAAACTATTTTTGAAAGAGAATGAATAAATGGCAGAATTGGTGTGGGAGAAAGATGCGGAAAAGGAATTAAAAAGAGTTCCTTTTTTTATTCGCTCATTTGTTCGGAAGAAGGTTGAGGAGAGAGTTGAGAAGTTTCAGGGAAAATCTGTAGTTTGCCTGGCGGATTTTAAAGAAGCTGAGGTTCATTTTCGTTCAGTTAGGGGAGATAAATCTGAATCTGAGCTTAGAGCAATGATGCCGGTTGAGAATCAGCCAGGTGTAAAGATGGTTATTATTGAAACCTGTCATAACAAGCTGAGCAACTGCCCGAATGTGCTAATTGACACTGATGAATGGAGAAAGGCGCTTGAAGATTGGGCAAGAGAGAATGACATTTCCGAGAGGATAAGAGCCCGAATAAAAAATGATAAAATTTATTATCACCATAAATTCCGGATATCCATTTCTGGCTGTCCAAATGCTTGCAGTAGACCACAGATTTGTGAGGTCGGGATTGTAGGCACGATTAAACCTGAGCTTTATCCTGATGATTGCACTTTTTGTGGAAAATGTGAAAAGGCTTGTCCGGATTTAGCCATTCGGGTTGATAATTGCCCGCCAGTTTTTGACTTTAGCGCGTGTCTTGGATGCAAGAAATGTTTTGAAGCCTGTAGGAATTGGTGCATTAAGCTGTCCAAGCCCAGAGCAAAGTTGCTAATGGGCGGCAAGCTTGGTCGCCATCCTCATCTCGGTCAAATAGTGGCAGAGGTCAGCACGCCTCTGGACTTGCTCTCAATTATTGATTCTGCGTTAAACACATATCTTGAGAATGGAAGAGAGGATGAGCGCTTTTCTGATTTCTGGATTCGCAATTTCAAAACTTAAGAAATAAAAAAAGAAGGAGGTAAAGAAAATGAGTACAAAGGGTTTAAGGAATGCGGCGATCATTTCATTTATTCTATCAATGGCATTGCTATTGATAGGAGGCTATTTTGCAAAGGACAAGGTTCCACCGATTCCGTCAAAAGTAGTTTATTCTGGAGGCGTGCTTGTGGAGCGGGCTGACATTCAAAAGGGACAGAATGTTTATCAGCGCTATGGTCTGATGGACCACGGGAGCATCTGGGGACATGGTACGCTTCGCGGAATGGATTTTTCTGCTACAACTCTTCATCTAATTGGAGAGGTTATGCGGGATTATTATGCGGGAAATGGTCAATATGAGCCAGGAGCCTTCTCTCGTCTTGGTCCGGAGCAACAGGCAGGGATAGAGTCAAAGGTGATTAAAGAAATTCATACTAATCGCTATGACTATTCTACGGGGAGCTTGACTTTAAGCGATTCTCAAGCGGTTGCTCTTTCTGAGGTGAGAAAATTCTGGGAAAAGACCTTTAGTGAGGGAGACCCACGCTATGGATTTTTAGCCAATAGTGTTCCGAGTCCGGATGAGCGGAGAGCGATTGCGGATTTCTTCTTCTGGACCGCCTGGTCAGCAGGGACTAATCGTGAGGGTAAGAATTTTTCTTACACTAATAATTGGCCATCGGACCGCTCAGTAGGGAATACGCCAAGCTCTGAGATATTTTTCTGGAGTCTTTTTTCTATTTTAGCCTTGTTTTTGGTTCTCGGGCTGGTGGTTTATATTATTCATCGGTATGAGTTTTTCTATGGGCATCCGCAAGGGGCAGACCTTGCGAATAAATTGCTTCAGACTCCGCTTACTCCAAGTCAGCTTGCCACTGCCAAATTCTTTCTGGTTGCTGGGTTATTATTTGTGGCGCAAATTTTTGTAGGGGGATTGCTCGCTCATTACACGGTTCATCCGGGAACATTTTATATCCCTTTCATTGGGGAGCTTATTCCATATAGCTGGGCAAAATCCTGGCATCTGCAACTAGCAATTTTCTGGATTGCTATTTCCTGGATGGGAACCGCTATTCTGGTAGCGCCGTTCATTGCTGGCAAGGAACCGCCTTTTCAGAAGCTTCTGGTGAACATTTTGTTCCTGGCGGCTTTTCTGGTTGTGGTAGGGTCTTTAGTTGGAGAAGCCGCCAGCATCAAGGGCTTGCTTAATGAAAGCTGGTACTGGCTTGGTCATCAGGGCTGGGAATTTCTGGAGCTTGGCAAACTCTGGCAGATTCTTCTATTCGGCGGCTTGCTCTTCTGGCTGGTGGTTGTTTATAGACCATTGGCTTCTTTTCTGAAAAATAAGAGCGTTGACCCAGACCAACGAGCATTAGTGGTTTTCTATGTCCTAAGCGCAATTCTGGTGGTAGCATTTTTTGGTTTCGGACTTTTCTACGGCAAGTCCACACATATTTCCATTGCTGATTATTGGCGCTGGTTTGTGGTGCATATATGGGTGGAGAGCATTTTTGAATTTTTCGGAGTGGCTGTCACAGCGTTGTTTCTGGTTTCACTCGGATTGGTCTCTGCTCAATCCGCCCTGCGTGTGGCTTATCTGACAGCAATTTTGGTGTTTTTAAGCGGAATACCGGGAACCGCTCATCATTATTTCTGGTATGGTGGTCCCAGCTTTTGGCTCGCAATTGGAGGCGTATTCAGCTCTATGGAACCTGTTCCTCTTATACTGCTTGTGACTCGTGCCTGGATGGAATACTCATCCATCCGCAAACAGGGAAAGGAATTCCCGTATCGCTGGCCGCTCTACTTTCTGGTCGCTTCTAGTTTCTGGAATTTCCTCGGCGCAGGCGTGTTCGGATTCCTGATCAATCTCCCCATTGTTAACTACTATGAGCATGCGACATATCTCACATCTAATCATGGACATACTGCGCTGTTTGGAGTTTATGGAATGCTTGCAATCTCATTGATCCTTTTCTCCTGGCGCTCCCTTGTTGAAAATAAACACTGGAAAGACGGGGTCTTAAAACTTGCCTTCTGGGGACTGAATGGAGGACTGTTCTTGATGTTCCTAACAACCCTGCTTCCGATCGGGCTAATCCAGGTCTGGAATGTATATACCAATGGGCTCTGGTTCGCAAGAAGCGCAGACTTCTATGAATTGCCCCTGGTTAGAATGATTGCTCTCTGGAGAATTGTCCCGGACTCCATCATCATTATTTTAGGCGCGTTCCCGCTGGTCGGATTCCTGCTTTTCACCTTCCTTCGTCTGCGCAAAGCCAGTTCAAGCCCGGAGTAATTTCAAGATGTCTCTTCTATGCTAAAAACCACTAACCAGAGCCAGAATCGGGCGGGCACATTACCCGCCCGATTTTTTTTCTAAAGTATTCTGGGCTAACATAAGGCTAATAAATTTTGAGGAGAGTAATATGGAAAAAGAGCGTATTTCTTATCACGAGTCGGTTCTTAAGGCGTATGAGCGGATCAAGAGAGATGGCATCACCAATATCTGGGACAGGTATGAGGCGCAGGGGCTAGGCGCAAGCCCGGACCAGAGATGTCCGTTTTGTATGGGAGGGGTGAGGTGTGACCTGTGCAGTAATGGTCCCTGCAGGGCGGATGTTGCAAAAGATAAGCGTGGGGTGTGCGGAATCACTGGAGATGGAATGGCGATGCGAATGATGTTGCTTAGAAATGTTTTAGGCGCGTCAACTTATCATTATCATTGCGAGCAGACCATCAAAACGCTTCGCGCGACCGCTAAAGGCAAAACCCCGTTTGAGATTAAGGAGCCGGAGAAATTAAAAAGTCTTGCGGAACAGCTTGGCATAAAGATGAATGGAGATGAAAGCGCGATTGCTCTCAAGCTGTGCGATTTTGCGGAGAAGGATTTCAATCGTGTTTATGCTGAGGAGAGCAAAATTGTGGATGCGTTTGCGCCTCTGGAGCGGAAGGAGTTATGGAGAAAACTTGGTATCTTCCCGGGTGGAATTCACGGAGAGATTATGCGCGCAACCTCGTCCTGCCTGACCAATGTTGATGGTTTTTATCAGAGCCTGGCTTTCAAGGCTTTCCGGCTCGGAATCGCTATGGCGTATCAGAGCCAGCTTATAAATGAGTATTGCCAGGATATACTTTTCGGGACACCCAAGCCTCATAAGATGCTGGTTGACCTGGGCGTTCTTGACCCGGATTATGTCAATGTGCTTCCCAATGGCCACGAGCCGTTCCTTGGATTTGCAATGGTAAAGCTAGCGAGGACAAAGGAATGGCAGGAAAAAGCAAACGCGGTTGGCGCAAAAGGCTTGCGAGTGATAGCGAACATAGAGACCGGTCAGGAGATGATTCAGCGCTGGGAGATGGATGATGTGTTTTTCGGGTTCACCGGCAACTGGATTATGCAGGAAGCTGTTCTCTCAAGCGGTTGCGTGGATTTATTTGCGTGTGATATGAATTGCTCTATGCAGATTGACCCTATTTATGCGGAGAAATATCAATTCAAGCTGATCCCTGTAAGCGATGTTGTCTCTTTTGAAGGCATCACAGACAGGATTGACTATCTTCCGCAAAAAGCCGAGAAGCAAGCCGCGAAACTCCTGAAAATGGCTATTCAAAATTTCAAGACCCGCCGGAAAAAGATTGACCCGATTATCGGACAGCCGATAAAAGAGGCGTTAGTCGGCTTTTCATCGGAAAGCATTGTGGCGGCGCTCGGAGGGTCTCTTAACCCGCTTCTTGATGCGCTCAAATCCGGACTCTTGCGCGGAATTGCGGGACTGGTTAGTTGCACAACCTTACGCGATTCTGGTCAGGATGTGCATTCAGTTGCCATTGCTAAAGAGCTAATTAAACGCGATATACTTATCCTATCAATGGGATGTGGGAACAGCGCAATGCAGGTTGCGGGATTATGCTCTTCTGAAGCAATGGAGCTTGCCGGAGAAGGCTTGAAAAAAATCTGCTCTGCATTGAAAATCCCGCCTGTGCTCAGCTTCGGCACCTGCACTGACACTGGAAGGCTTGCGGACATGCTCGCCACAATCTCAGCCTCTTTAGGAAATGTCCCGCTCCCAGATTTGCCGGTCGCCGCGGTTGCGCCTGAATATATGGAGCAGAAGGCAACCATTGACGCTATCTTCGCGCTTGCGCTCGGGCTATTTACATATGTTAATCCGGTTCCGACCATCACTGGAGGGATAAATCTTGTAAAATTTTTGACAGATGATTTGAAAAATATCACAGGCGGGGTTCTCTATCTTGAAAAAGACCCGGTTAAAGCCGCAGAGGGTATTTTGAACCATATTGAATCAAATAGAAAAAAGCTTGGTATTTAAATAATTGACAGGAACGATTTTTCCCGGATAATTATTTTGAGATGTCAAAAAGTAATGGGTCTCGGGTTATTGGTATAGGCTTTAGTCCGCGGTCAGAAGGTAATTCAGACATCCTTCTTGAATGGGCGCTTGAGGGAGCTAAAAAAGCTGGGGCAAAGGTAAATAAAATTTTTATCCGCGACTTAAAGATCAATTATTGTCTTGGTTGCAGATATTGCGAGACAAGTGGAGAATGTATCCAGAAGGATGACTTTCAGAAATTATGTAAAGAGCTTGACAGAGCGGATTTCCTGATCATCTCCACTCCGATTTTCTTCCTCGGAATACCTGCGCATTCCAAGGCGATGATTGACCGGTTTCAGACCTACTGGTCGCGCAAATATCTACTTGCAAGACCGCCTTATCGTGAAAAGCGAAACGCGCTGGTATTGATGAGCGCAGGCTCGGATGTGGAAGATGTTTTTGATTGCGCGAAAAAAACTCTTCGCGCTTTTTTTCAGGTCGCCGGCTTTCAAGCCTGGCAAGAACTCGGCATAAATGCTGTTGATGAAAAGGGCGCTGTCCGGGAGATGTCCGGCTTGCTAAATAGAATTGATGCCGCCGGCAGAATAATTGTGAAATCCCGAACCCGCTGAAGTACGCCATTCTTGACCGTGATTATGCCGGAATCTCCTTTGAATATTTGCCTTTTTAGACTATTTTAGATGGAGGAGCAAAAAATGCGTATCTGGGAAAGGATAACCTTTTCAGGCGATGAACCGGTGGCATTATAAACCGCTGTTGCTTGTGGTCCCGGCTCTTATTTTGTGCTGGCCCCGATTTTTCCATCCCGAGACCATTTCCCGCTTAAAAATTCCCGACATCTCCAGCCTAGGCAATGCCGTCGAGTCAATTTACTCCATCGGCACGGATAGCTCTCCCTCAGAGCAAAGTTCATCTTCATCTCCCTCTCACTCTTGCCAATGCGGCCAGGTGGTAACCTCATATTGTATTATGACCTCTGATCTTTTATGTGAGAAAAATGGCATCATTGTCGGCGCGAACAATGTCTTTATTGATGGCAATGGTTTTATTCTTGCTGGATACGGCGGTTCGGAAGAGACCCCTTATGCTGGAGTTTTGGTCAACGGATACTCTTTCGCAATCATTGCAAATTTCAGAGAGATTTCCGGATTTTATGCTGGAATCATTCTCGGCAATTCCTCCGGCTCAATAATCTCCGGAAATTATTTGGCAAATAATTCCGCTTTGGGAATCGGGCTGTCAGGCTCGGATTATAATATAATAACTGACAATATATCCTATCATAATGTCATGTTCGGTATTTTACTGGACTCATCAGACAAAAACTTTATTACCGGAAACGAGTCACGCGGAAACATACCCGGCACCGGCATCTTATTGGTGAATTCTTCCGAAAACACTATTTCCTATAATCGGGTTAGCTTTAACCGATTCGGCGTGGAAAACCTTTATCGCTCTGATTCCAATTTCATTTCTCAGAATCAGGTAAACGGATCCGTTAACGGTATTCATATAAATGAATCGGCCCTGGTGGCTATTAATGACAATAAAATAGATAGCAATTGGTATGGTATAATTATTGAAAATTCATTTTATTGCTCGCTCAGTCGGAACGCTATGCTAAATAATATCTCCAACCTTGCGGTATTGCCTGAACTTAATAAATATGGCTCGGTGAAACTTGAAAGCCTGAATCATCAGATTGACAGGACCAATCTAGTTGAAAATAAGTCCGTATATTACCTTGTTGGAGAAAGCAGGCAGGTTTATGACGGAAAACAGATAGGGGAAATTGGAATGTTCTGGTGCATATCATGCAATAATGTGACACTGGAAAACGCGAAACTGGCGCCGAATAACTATGCCGGAATCGCGCTGTTCAACACCAGGGAATGCAGGATCAGAAATGTTGAGTCAAACAAGGGATATTATGGAATATATCTAAAACAAGCTTCAGAAAATGTTATTGAGGAAAACATATTCAATGAAAATTATCAAAGCGGCATGATGATATTGGATTCAAACAATAATATTATAAAGTCTAACCACGTCTTAAACTGCCTTAAAGATTTAAATGATGAGATAGTTAATCTTACCAACATATTCCGGAATAACCGGTTTTATTATAATAGCAATTCTAAAATGATTAATATGGAAGATATTAGTCCGGGGCGAATTTTGAAAATCGGCGATGAGGTGAGGTTCCAATTCCGGATAGATGGTATTACGGGGGATTCGTCTAATCCCTGCCTTGACTGCTCTTTTCAGGCAAGATTGAGCCCGTCCGGGAATTTATATCTAAATCCCGGTACTTCAAGTGGGACCTTTAGCGTGGATAAACCGGGATATTCATCGCTGATTATGGAAATAAGCGATCCGGAAGGCAATCTCACAAAGCAAAATTATCCCTTCTACATAAACGCGAACGGGACAAGAAGCACCAGATATTATTTGAGGGGTATTGCTCCAAGCCACGGTCAGCCCAGCGGTTCTGACGCTAAAAGCTTGATGAAAAAAAGGCCCAGGAAGACCGAAACCTGGTCTTGTGGCTATTGGGTTTTGAACAGCATAGACAAAATACCGGAATATCCGTTTTCGATTTTGGATAAAGTTGAGATTAACAGTTGGTATAAAGTAAAAGGAAGCGCACAAATTGGAATTCAGAGAAATGTAACCTACTGGCGCACCATTGACCGGGGACAAAGCATTCCGGAATCATTGCATTATAGCTGGGTTCGGACGTCAATAGATGGACTGGGTTGGGAAATTTTATATCCAAATGATTGGTATCGCATAGCCATTAAGCTGGTGGGCAGCGATATCACCGCCTTCCCGCATTGGCAAACGCGTGCGGAGAAGCCCAGCTATGCGGATTTCACACAAATCTATCCCACCACCCCAGCCATTAAATCTATATCCAATTATACGAAGATTCATCTTCTTTCCGCAACCTCAATCCCCGATGATCCGGAAAATGCGCAAATAGTAATAGATGGACAAGGAGATGCAGACATAATTCTCTCCAATCATCATCGGCCTTTTCTTGAGTATGATACCTCTCTGGCATTTACCGGCGCCGCGACAATCCATATTAAGGATCTTTCCGGCGAAGCCGAACTTCATTCGGTTAATATAAACATCCTTCCCGCGAAAGAAATGCTTACGGTCAAGATTAAGAGTTGGGAAACTTCCGGCGCGTATTACAAAAAGTGGACCGAAAAAATAAGCCAGGATATCACGATTGACGTCACGCATCGGGTGGGAGACCTTGAGCCGAACTCGCCATATCTGGTTATTTCCAATTCTAAAATAATTGGAACCTATCTATCCAACAGCGCTGGAGAAATAAATTTCAGTTGCCGGCTGAAAGATTCGATAACCATTTTTGAGATAGTCAAGCTATAGCATCAGTCCTGACCTTACTGAAGCGAGCCCGGATCAGGTTTCCGGATGAATCGGGAACTTGGGAGTGCCTTTTTTACGAAGGCGCTTATTGGCTTTGCCAGTTTTGTTCCTCCGAATCTTGCGCCTCCGCTCAGTTTTAGCAGTCAAACTTACCATTATATATCCTCCTTAATTAGTGATGATATGGATTACCTTTAATAATACTAAATGCGCGAAAAATCTGCTCCGCAAGTAGCAATCTCGCAAGCTCGTGTGGAAAAGTAAGCCTGCTTAACGCCATTACCAGGTCTGCTCTTTCGCGCACTGATTGGTCCAAACCGTAAGCTCCTCCAATAATAAAAGTCAGGTTCCAGCTTTGATGAATCAGTTTGTCCAGCAAGCGCGCAAACTCCCTGCTGTTCGCTTCCTTGCCCCGCTCATCTAGCGCCACCACAAAATCCTTGGCTGAAACCATTCCGAGAATTTTTATTGCCTCCTGCTTTTTCACTTCCTCGCTGTCCCTTGCCTTTCCGTCCGGAACTTCTTTGAATTCTATCTCCAAGCCTTTTCCCAGCTTTTTGAAATAACTCTCAATTTTTTCCCCCACCATCCTGTCTTTTAGCCTGCCAACAGCTATGATTTGAATCTTCATCAAACGATTCTCTTTATATTTTTTTCTCAGACTGCTTTGGGATTTTCAAGCGAGGAGCGTCTGCCCAGAGTTTTTCCAGCTCGTAAAATTCCCTCAGCTCCCTGAGAAATATATGAACCACAACATCTCCCCAGTCCACTACTATCCATCTTGCCTCATTCTCTCCCTCGGAGTCTATCATCGGGCTTCTGGTTTGCGAGATCAAGCCCAGGACCTTTTCGTAAATTGCCCTTACCTGAACCGTGCTCTCACCGCTCATAATCACAAAATAATCTGTGTAATCCACCAGATTGGTTAATTTAAGCGCAACCGGGTCAATAGCTTTTGCCGCGCGACCCGCTTCAATTGCAAGAAGCGCCTTTTTTCTGCTAGTAAGTTTTTTGGACCCGATGGATAGTTTTCTCGCCTGCTTCTTCAATTCCATCTCAGCCCAAAAAATTCAACTCTGATATAAACCATTTTCTATAATATATTCCCGAACCCGCCTCGGAGTCAAGTACCGGATAGTTTCTCCCCTCCGAACCTTGTCCCGGATCAGTGTGGAGGAGATGTCAATATCGGTGACTGAGGTAAAGACCAGCCTTTTTCCAGAAGAGTGAACAAACTCACACTCATTCCCTGCTTCTGCCCGAACGCGTTTGAATTGTTTTCTCGCCTTTTCAGGGATTAGTTTGCTGAACGGAATCTTATTGCTACCGGGTCTGGTTGTCACTATAAAATTGGTTTCAGCAAAAAGCTCAGTCCAGTAATACCAGCTATCAATCTCCAGAAACGCATCCCTGCCCATAATGAAATAGAATTCCGCCTCCGGGTTCCGCTTTTTCAACTCCCGGAGGGTTTCAATAGTATAGCTTTTTCCAGGCCTGTTAAGCTCTATGTCCGAGACGCAGAAATGCTCATTACCAGTGATGGCAAGCGTGGTCATCTTTAGCCTGTGAAGCGGGTCAATCAAATCAGTGTCCTTGTGAGGAGGGCTCGCGCTTGGCACAAATATAACATTCTTCAGCTTGAACCGATACCAGATTTCCTCCGCAGTCCTGAGATGCCCAAAATGTATTGGATTAAAAGTCCCGCCATAAACCCCGATCTTCAAACTTGTCTCCCTGTCCTCTTCACTCCCGAATCTGTCCGTTACCAAAAACAATAAACTTAGTGATGGTCAATTCCTCAAGACCCATTGGACCATACGCGTGAAGCCTAGTGGTGCTGATGCCTATCTCTGCGCCAAGACCATACTGGAATCCGTCCGAAAATCTGGTAGAAGCATTAACCATCACAGAACTGGAATCTACTCTCTGGATAAACTCCATTGCGCGCGTATGATTCTCAGTAATGATCGCCTCTGTATGGTCTGAGCCATATTTCTGAATATGCGCAATAGCATCTTCCAATCCATCCACCACCCTTATAGCCAGAATCAAGTCCAGATATTCTGCATACCAGTCCTCTTCCTTCGCGGGATTAACTTTTGGAACAATCGCTCTAACCCGATTATCCCCTCTAAGCTCAACCCCGGCTTTTTGATAAAGCCTTGCCATCTCTGGTAAAAATTTCCTCGCTATAGGCTCGTCCACCAGAAGCGTCTCCATTGCATTGCACACCCCGGGCCTTTGAACCTTGGCGTTCAGACAAATCCTCTTTGCCTTTTCCAGATCCGCATCCCTGTCCACAAAAATATGACATACGCCTTTATAGTGCTTGAGCACAGGTATGCGTGAGAGAGAAACCACCTTCCGGATCAGGGCTTCCCCTCCGCGAGGAATTACAAGGTCTATATAATTATCAAGCTTCAGAAGCTCGTCAATAGCCTTATGCTCAGTTGTCTCTACCACCTGAATGCAATTGGCGTCCAGCCCAGCTTCTTCAAGGCATCTACTTAAAATTTTTCCCAGCGCCAGATTTGAATGTATAGCCTCTGAACCGCCTCTGAGAATCACAGCATTTCCGCTTTTCAGGCACAGGCTCGCGGATTCAACAGTGACATTTGGTCTTGCCTCATAAATAATCAGGATCACCCCGAGCGGTATCCTCATCCTGCCAACGAGCAGTCCATTGGGACGAGTCCACATACCAGTAATCTGTCCCACCGGGTCTGGCAGTCTACTCACTTCCCTTACCCCATCTGCCATTGCCTGAATTCTCTCCGGGGTCAGCTTTAACCGGTCAATCATAGACGCGCTCAAGCCCTTTTTCCTGGCAAATGCCAGGTCTTTTTCATTGGCAGAAAGCAATTCGTCTCTTGATTTAACAAGCTCCTCTGCTATCAAAAGAAGCGCTTTATTCTTCTTTACGCTTGATGCTGTTCTAAGAGCCTGCTTTGCCTTAAGCGCTTTTTTTGCTATTTCCATCTCTCTACTCATCTTTTTATTGCTCTCTAAAATAACCAATTTTTCTGTTTTTGTAAATCCAAATTATAACACTGCTGAGCAGACCATTTTATTTGCGCTGTTTTTCATTTACTTGATACCACCAGATTATCCCTGTGGATCACCTCATCATAATCCTTTGAGCCAAGCACCTCTGGAATCTTCTCAGTGTGCAAGCCCTTAATCCGTCTCAAATCCGCGGCTCCAAAATTCACTAAACCTCTGGCAATCTCTTTCCCCTGTTCATCTATAACCTTCACCATCTCTCCAGCTAAAAACTTGCCACGAACATCTACAACCCCGCTTGGAAGAAGGCTCTTCTTTCTCTCCACCAGCGCCTTCACAGCGCCTGCGTCTATTTTAATCTCCCCTTTAGGCTTGCCCGCAAATAACAGCCAGTGCTTCAAGCCCTTTAGCCTCTGCTTTTCAGCCAGAATCAATGTTCCGAGAATTTTTCCCTCAAATAATTTCTCAAGAGCCTCAGGGTTCTTGCCAGAACCAATAAAGGTCATAATCCCTGCCGCGCCTGCTATCTCCGCGGCTCTTAGCTTGCTCTTCATACCGCCTGAACCAGCCTCGCTTTTTCCTGAAATAGCGCATTCAAATAACTTTTTATCCAGCCCCTCTACCACCGGAATAACCTTTGCCTTCGGGTCCTTAAGCGGGTCTGTATCACATAAACCAGGCGCAATGGAAAGGATCACAAGCAAATCCGCCTTAAGCATCACCGCTACCAGAGCCGCAAGAAGGTCATTGTCTCCGAACTTGATCTCCTCAACAGCAACCGCATCATTCTCATTGATCACAGGCAGGATTTTCATCCTGAGCATCTGTTCAAGCGTGTTGCGAGAATGAAGGTATCTTGTCCTGAGAGAAAAATCTTCATGCGTGAGCAAAACCTGTCCAATCAAAATATCATAAGCGGAAAACGCCTCTCTATAGTTTTCCATAAGCAAAGGCTGTCCCAGCGATGCTATTGCCTGTTTTTCAGGAAGAGTGAGCGCATTGCTCTTGCGTCCGAGCAAAGCCTTTCCGCTGGCAATAGCGCCGCTGGAAACCAGGATGACTTCCCTTCCCTGATTGAGCATTCTGGCAACCCCGCTCGCCAGCTGGCTGAAAATACGCACATCTATACCTCCGCTCTCGTCAAGTAAAACCTGGCTACCTACCTTGAGCACAATCCGCCTTGCCTGCCTTAACCTGCTCCGATACTTATCCATCATCTTTCCGCCTTTGCTTTTTCATTCCTTTCTTGCATACTCAATTTAGATACTGTCCACTCCATCAGCTCTTTTAACCCTGCTCCGCTAACTGCGCTGATCCCAATCGCCTCATATTTCGCCTTTCTCAACGCTTGAATCTTTTTCTTAATCTGATTCGGATCCGGACAAAGGTCAAGTTTGCTTAATGCAATAATTCTCGGTCTCTTCAAAAGCTGTGGGTCATAAGCCTCAAGCTCAGCATCCAGAATTTTGACATCCCTTTTCACATCCTCTGTTGTGCATTCTACCAGATGAATTAAAATCCGTGTTCTCTCTATATGCCTGAGGAATTGAATCCCTAAGCCAGCTCCCTGACTCGCGCCTTTGATCAAGCCCGGCAAATCCGCAATCACAAAACTCTTATAGTCCGCGTATTTAACCACTCCCAGATTCGGGGAAAGTGTTGTGAACGGATAATCAGCTATCTTGGGTCTGGCTGAGCTTAAACGCGAGATCAATGTGCTCTTGCCAGAATTCGGAAAACCCACAATCCCAACATCTGCAATCAGCTTCAACTCTATCCTGATCCTCCGCTCCTCTCCAGGCTCTCCATCCTCTACTATCCGCGGCGCCTGATTCGTCGGACTCTTAAAGTGAGCATTACCTCTTCCACCTCTCCCACCTCTAGCAATAACAAATTTCTGACCCGGCTTGTTAAGGTCAACAAGCTCAGCCCCGGTCTTTGCATCATAAACCACAGACCCCACTGGAACTCGCAGGATCAAGTCCTCCCCAGCTTTGCCATTCATCTGCGAGCCTTTGCCATGCTCCCCACGCTTTGCACGATAAAAACGCTGATAGGATAAATCCAGAAGAGTGGATAGATTTTCGTCCGCAACCAGAATCACATCTCCTCCTTTGCCTCCATCCCCTCCATCAGGTCCCCCAAAAGGAACATACTTCTCGCGACGAAAACTCAAACACCCGTTCCCGCCATCCCCAGCCTTGACCTTAATCTCTATCTCATCAATAAATTTCATAGAAAAATTCCTAAATGTGCGGGCGACTTTAGTCGCGATTAGCTTTATTACAAAATAAAAAGGAGGCACAAGCCTCCTTTGAAAAGATTCCAGACATGGAATCAGCTTTGAAGCGGAATCACGCTAACTTTTCGCTTCTCCTTGCCAGCGCTTTGATAAACCACCCTGCCATCTATCAGCGCATAAAGCGTGCAATCCTTGCCAATCCCTACATTCAGCCCCGGATGAATCCGGGTCCCGAGCTGGCGAACCAGGATATTACCAGCTTTAACAACCTCTCCAGCATAACATTTCACTCCCCGCCTCTGACCATGGCTGTCCCTTCCGTTCCTTCCTGCTCCCTGTCCCTTTTTCCGTCCCATCTTATTCCTCCTGTGCGAGCGAGATTGCTCGCTATTCCTTTTTGTGCATGCGACTTCAGTCGCAATTCGTGGTGCGGACAGGAGTGCCCGCACCCATATTATACTTTTGCCTCAGCCTTTTCCGCGTCCTTGAGCGGCTGGTCTCCGAACAAAATCTCCTTGATCCTGACCGTGGTGAACATCTGCCTGTGCCCCCGCTTCTTTTGAGAATGCTTTCTCGGTTTGTATTTGAATATAATCACCTTCCTGCCCTTGCCCTGCTTAACCACCTCTGCAACCACCTTTGCATTCTCTACCAGGGGACTGCCAACTATAGCCTGCTCCCCAGAGACCATCAGAACACGCTCAAAAACCACTTCCTTGCCCGGCTCCACATCAAGCTTCTCAACCTGAAACTCTGTTCCGGGCGAAACCCGATACTGCTTACCTCCAGTCTCTATAATCGCATACATTTCCTATCTCCCTTCGCTCCAAGCATATTCAAAATCATCTGCTTTTAAAGCCTTAATGCAGGATTCTTATTTTAATTAATTTTCCCAAAAAAGCAATCCTTCTTCCCAAAACCCAGCAATTCCGCAAACCATTCGCGGTATCCTGCTTTGCTAAATCACCACCAAACGATGTCTCTCCTAGCTCACATCTGCATCCCGGCTTCCCGCACCGTGTCTCAAGAGTCAATAGCCTGCTCTGATCTCGGCTTTGCCCCACCATGCCATCTTGTTCCGAAAAAGAGCTTTTTTTTGCGATTATGTGTTCTTATGAGGATAATGATTGATTGCTTGCGGAATTGCTGTGCGGATTTGAAATAATTGAAATGGCGAATTTGACAGTTCAGGCTTTTGTCAGCTATATGAGGAATAGATGTCCGGGTTGAAAAAGAGGGCAGGCGCGATTTATTTTCTTTACGGCGCGGTTTCCCTTCTGGCGCAGGTGATATTGCTCCGAAGACTGCTGAGCGTGTTTTATGGAAACGAGCTAACCATTGGTGCGCTTTTTTCTGGCTGGATGTTCTGGACAGGGATAGGAGGGTTGCTCTTCAGCAAAGCCTCGGACAGGAGCAAAAAGCCTGAATCAGCCTTTGCTTTGCTAATGCTTATTTGCGCATTTCTTTTTCTTTTGAGCGCATCTGCGACCTGGTTTCTGCGATTCATTTTTAATTTCAATCCTGCGTTTTTGCCGGGTCTGGAAAAAATTGTTCTCGCAGGGTTTGTCATTTCTGCTCCAACCTGTATTTTGCTTGGAGCTGGATTCAATTACGCTTCCAGAATGTTTGAGTCCGATGAAGAAAATCTGGTCCGGCTTTATTTATGGGAAGCGCTCGGCTCCAGCTTGAGCGGAATTGTTTTCAGCTTGGCAATGGCTGGTCGGATTTCAGCTTTTGCGCAGATAGTTATTTGCGGATTCCTTATAAGCCTTGTTTCTGCTATTGAGTTTCAAGGATGGAAAAGAAAAGTTATAGCTCTGTTAAGCATAATTCTTTTTGTCTTACTTTTGATTTTTTCAGGAATTATTGAACAAAAACTGGTCAAGGCGCGTTGGCAGGGACAGGAACCTATTCTTGAGATAGAGAGCAGATACTCCACGATCACGCTCACGCGCTCGGCTGGACAGGTCAATTTCTGGCTGGACAGCCTTCCAGCGTTCAGTTATCCGAACACGGAAATTTTTGAGCAGATAGCTCATCTTCCGCTTTCAATGTGTGCTAAGCCGGAAAAAATTCTTCTAATCGGTGGAGGCTTTTCTGGCTCGGCTCAGGAGATATTCAAACATCCAGTTAAGGAGCTCATTTATATTCAGATAGACCCGGCTTTGACCGAGCTGGAGAGAAAATATGTTCCGGTATCAGGAATGTTAGCTAAAGATTCCCGGCTGAAAATTATTCATCAGGACGCAAGGATTTTTTTAAGCCAGACGAAAGAGCGTTTTGATGCAATTATTGTGAACCTTCCTGACCCGGATACAGCAAATATCAATCGGTATTACACGCGTGAATTTTTTCAAGTTGCCAAAAGCAAATTGTCTCCTGATGGAGTGCTTGGATTCAGCATTGGAGGTTCTGGGAATTATCTTTCAGATGGGCAAGCGTCTATTCTGGCAAACAGCCTGCTCACGATAAGAGATGTTTTTCCAAAAATAGCCCTGCTTCCGCTTGGAAGAAATTACATTATGGCAAGCGAAAATAGCGCATGGATAACTGAGAATCCGGATGAAATAGTGGCAAGGCTTAAAGAGCGCGGTGTCCGGACCATGTTTGTGCGGGAATACTATCTGAAAAGCATTCTGACCGAGGAGCGGATAAAATCTGTCAAGGAGTCTGCTAAACGATTCCTCAATCAGCCTGCAAATACTGACCTTAAACCACGCGGGTATTATCTTTCCGCGCTTCTATGGCTGGAGCAGGCGAATCCGCAATGGCGCTCTTTTGTGAAAAAAATTATTGAGATCAGTAAGAGACCTTTGTTTATAGCTCTGCTCGGATATTGTTTAATCGCTTTTGTGCTAGTTTTCAGGCAGGGCTTGCGTGCTTTTGCCCTGCTATCCATCTTTGCTGTGGGCTTTGCAGGGATTTCAGCAGAACTGGTTTTGATCCTGGGATTTCAGGTTGCCTATGGCTATGTTTATCACTGGCTCGGAATTTTGATTTCAGGATTTATGGCAGGACTTGCGCCGGGCGCGTATTTTTATCAGAAGTATCAGAGATGGTTTTCCAGAGCGCGTCTTAAGAGCCTGACTTTAGTTCTTTTGGGAGAAGCGCTGGCAATGCTCGTCAGCATAACAGGATTAAGGCTGATGGTGCATTATACTCCAGGAGAATTTATCACTTTGTCCGCGATTTTATTTCTGCTGATTCTCGTTGCGTTTTTTTCTGGAATAAGTTTTCCGCTTTGCGCAAATTTATTCCTAAGCGCTGGGATGTCCGGAATTGGGCATACAGCAGGCTGGATTAACGCCTGGGACCATCTCGGCTCCTGTGTGGGCGCTCTTCTCACAGGGCTGGTCTTCATTCCGCTTTTTGGCTTGCAGTTTAGTTTATTCTTTTTCGCTCTTTTGATGCTTGCAGGCTTATTGCCAATTTTATTGTTGCGCAAGAAAAGTTCTTGAGTGCTATTAGCAAAGCCATGCTAGAGCGCTCTTATCTGATTATTGCGCTTGGTCTTTATTTCCATTTTTTATAAACCGGGAGGGAGCGTTGAACCAGAGAGCCAGATAGCCAGTGTGGCAAAAAGGAGATAATCCAGAGCAAAAAGGTTCTGATAGCCCAGGGTTTGTATCTGAGTGCGGAGAGCAAAAATCTCCTTGCCTTTGAAGGGTCTCCTTTTTCAAAATAAATCCTGGCAATGGCGCGCTCTAATTCTGGCAAGCCTTTGCGAAGATAAGGTCTAAGCAGTTTGCTTCTCACCCAGCTTCTATGATTAACCTCTCTTGCAAGAAGATAATTCCCAAGCTCGTCCTGCGAAAGACCTGTGCCAAGCTGACGCTTAATACCAAGCGGTTCATTCACAAAACCGAATTTCATTCCCTGCTCAAGCGACCTCAACAAAAGGTCTGCGTCCTCGTGAATCCTTAATTCTTCTGAAAACCATCCCACTTTCTCAAATAAACTACGACGGAACATAAGTAAAGAAGTAATGACCGGCACTTCAAAAAAAATTCTATCGGAATTATCATAAGCAGGCGCAGGATAATGTGTAAAATAAGTTTTAAGGCTATGGAGTTCCTCTGGAATTTTTTCCTGCCAGATGAACCAGCCATCTGTGAAAGAAAGATAAAATTCAGGATGACTGTCCAGGAATTCCACCTGCTTGCTCAGGTATTGTGGAAGCCAGAGGTCATCCGCGTCAAGAAAGGCTATCAAATCTCCTCTTGCTAGGCTCAATCCGCGATTGCGAGCTTTGGCAATGCCCTGATTTTTCTGGCGGAAAATGCTGGCGCGGTTTTGATAGGATGCGAGTATTTTCCTGGTGTCATCACTAGAGCCATCATCAATGATAATAAGCTCATAATCCGGATAGGTCTGCGCAAGAACACTCTCAATCGCATCCTTTACTAAAGGCTGATTATAAACGCAGATTATAGCGCTCACTCCTGGCATCAGTTGTATTCTATTTTAGAGATAAACAAGGCGCAAGCTGTTTATAATCTGGATTCACCAATTACCAAGATTCATGAGCACATTGAACTCTCCGGGCTTTGCCTCGCCCTGGCGAGAGTATATCAGGATTATATCGTCCTTATGATCCTGATTAAGGTCTGTGGTGATTGGAAAGTTTCCAGGTGCAATCTTGATCAATTCCTGGTTGCTGGTTCTTTGAGCTTTACGGTCTTTGATGACCACCATTAGCTCGGTTTCGCTTTTGCCATAGATCAGGTCATCAACATTATCGCCATTGAAATCAGCAAAGACATTAGGGATTCCTCCAAGCATCCTTCCGCGTGAAAGGTCTATTCGGAGATTGATCCGGTCAACTGCGCTTGGCTGGTCTGGAAGCGTATGATTTGTAGAGAGATAATACCTCCACTCTACAGGGAAATCACTCGCTACAAGTGTCTGGATAGTCTGGAAAATGCCGGATTCAATAGTTGTCACGATAAGGTCATTGTTTTTATCAGCATTGGTGTCGCGAATAAAAGGTCCCACGACCCAGGCGTTAAAATTCCATATTCGGTCTGGTTTGGGATTTTTATTCGCCTGGTCTGCCCAGTTATTTTTGCCATAATACAATCTCGTTTCGGATTTAGGACTAAAAAAAGTGCCGTGCTGACCAGTCATTATTAAGTCCGCGCGGCTGTCCTGATCCAGGTCTGTAATCTGCAGATTGTATTGTGGTCTTTGTCTGGGAGCTGAAGGGGAGCCTGAGGGAAGGTCCATTTTGATGGTAATCTTGCGGTCTGGCTCGCTGTTATAAATTCCTTCAGGATTAAGCCTGAAAATCCATAATTTTTTTCCAGAACACGCAAAGAGTTCCAATTTAGAATCATCATCCAAATCCTCCAGAAAGATATTGGGAGTGCGGTAAGTCACAGTCATCTCCATATGGGTATATAAATCACGCATTCCTGAGGGATAGATATAGCTTATGTCCATTGGCAATTCCAGAGCAGTTTCAGTCCATTTGTTCTGGCGCAGATAAAATAGCTTTGCCCATCCGGCCTGGAAAATCAAAAGCTCATTCTGACCATCCTGATTGAAATCATAAAAAAAGTCATAATAGGATAGCCTGTCTGAATCCGAGAGCTGAACCAGTTGACCGGAAAAGCCTAATAGCTTGGTGGGTCCCTCTAATTTGTGATTATTCCAGCGATAGTATTCCGCGGTATTCTTGCTCAAAAGTATAATCACCTCCTGCTTTTCTCCAGGAAGGGAACCAAAGTCGTAAATAGTGAATCTTGATGGAATAGCCATCTCAAAGGAATTTTGAGGAATATATCTGCTGTCCGAGCCTGTCCAGAATACGCTAATGTATCTTTGCGCAACATTATTGGCATCAGTGTAATGAATAACCACCAGCTCCTTAAAGCCGTCCCGGTCTAAGTCCTGGTCAAGTATCTCCTGAATCTCGCCCCGAACCTTTAGCTGATGAATGCGGAAATGAGAAGACGCTTGCGCAAGAGACAGGCACGGAAATAAAAGGCACACTAGAATTTTCGCGATTTTCATTTTATTCAGCCCTCTCTTTAGACTTGAATTAAGGTTATCATTTATGGACTGGACTTCAAGTTGAAGACAGGTTTTCGTGTTAAAAGTTTTCCTCTTTTTGACAAAACCCGCGCTTTTGCTTAACTTGATAGAGAGCTAGAGGAGGAGTAAAGGAAATGGAAGTGATTGAAAGGGCGTTAAAGGAAAAGAGAAAGAGTTTGACTGAGTATGAGTCCAAACAGGTTCTCAAGAAATACGGGATTCCTGTCACGCGGGAATTTCTGGTTAAGGATGCGGAATCAGCAGTTGCCAGGGCTGAGAAGCTCGGGTATCCAGTGGCGCTCAAGGGCTCTGGTCCAGAGCTTTTGCACAAGACCGAAATGGACATCATTCGGTTGAATTTGAAAAACAGTAAAGAAGTGAAGCAGGCTTTTAAGGAGATCAAGGCGAATGCTGGCGAAAAGCTTAAAGGGGTTTTAGTTCAGGAGATGGTCAAGGGGCAGAGAGAGCTGGTTATAGGTCTGGTTAGAGACCCGCAATTTGGTCCCTGCGTGATGTTCGGTCTGGGAGGAATTTATACAGAGATTCTCAAGGATGTGTGTTTCCGGGTGGCGCCTATTACTGAGGAAGACGCTTTTCAAATGATGGAAGAGATTAAGGGTAAAAAAATTCTTGAAGGCTTTCGGGGAATGTCTCCTGCGGATAAAAAGACCATTGCGCAGGCGCTTACAGGCTTGGGCAAATTGGGGATGGAAAATAATCTCGTAAAAGAGGTTGATGTGAATCCACTGATTCTCACTAAAGAGGGTAAGCCTGTTGCTGTGGATGCGCTTGTAATTCTGGGAGAGTAAGTTCAGATTTGATAGAACAAACTAACCCATCTTTGCAACGGTTATCAATTTTTCAAGACAGGTTTTTCTGGCTCGCGTTTTTTTTCGGAGGATTTTTTCTGTCCCTTACTCTCTGGTTTTCTCTGGGAATGGACCAATCCACATTCTGTTATGGAGCCTGGGTATGGAAAACCTATCATCTACCTCCTTATGTTGGAGCTTTTGACCAGAATTTTCCAGGGATATTCATCATTCACCGGCTGGTTCTGACACTGTTCGGAGATAGCATACTGGGCTTCAGGATTTTTGATTTCTTGATTCAATTATGCTCTTTAACGATGCTCTTTTATCTTGCCAGAAGGCTTTCTGGCAAAAGCACTGCTGGATTCCTTGCCAGCGTTTTCTATGGCATTTATTATTATGGCTTGGGCAATTTTGACACCGCTCAGAGAGAGGGATTTGTTCTGTGTCTTTTGCTTCTGGCAACTATTTTTAGCCTGAGACTGGAAAAAATGGTCTGGCTCAGGATGAGCCTGGCTGGACTGAGCCTTGGGTTCGCGTTTCTAATCAAGCCGTTTTATGGGCTCGCCTGGCTGGTTTTCGGAATATGGTTTTTTATAGAAGCCTTTAGAAAAAATAAAGCAAGCGCTTTTCTGCAATCCTGCCTGTTTGCTATATGCTGTTTGATTCCATCCGCGCTGGTCTTACTGTATTATTGGAAACTCGGTTATTTGCGAGAGCTTTATCAGGCTGTGATTTTGTATAATTTCGGTTCTTATGCCTTATCTGGAGCCAGTGGTTCAAATATCTGGGTGGATAAATTGCTGATTGTGCTATCCAGTCTCTCCTGGCCTAATTCCCTTTTAGCCTTTTCCGCCAGCATCACGATTATGCTGGGCTTGAAAAAAGATTCCAGCCTGCAGGATAAAAGATTATTAGTATTATTGATTTTTTTAATTGCAGTGAGTTTGAGTTCATACTGGCTTCAGGGCAAGTTTTTCCCTTATCATCTCCTTCCGCTAATGGGTTTGATGATGATACTTTCCGGCGCAGGATTTAGCTGGCTTGGAGATAGATTTAGCGCGGGGTTAAGGTCCGGGCGGTCTTTGTTATTCCTTTATTATATCAGCTTGCTTTTTTTTGCTTTTCTTGTGCTCAGCCCTGATCTAGTTATGTTCAGCTGGCGACACAGCTTTCGCTCTATGGACCAGGCATATCTTGGCTGGTTGAACAGCGACCTTGACACTCATTATTCGTCCAATAATTATCTGGTGGCGAAAAAGCTTGAGCCCCTGCTCAAGCCGGAGGATAGGATTGAATACTTTGGACCTTATCCACTAATTCCATTTCTTCTGAAAAAGAAACTTCCCTCCAGATTTTCTTGCGTTCAGCATCTGCTTTTTTTGCCTCGCACCAGAGAGATGCTTATTCTGCAAAAGCAATGGAGCAATGACTACACTCAAGCGGTGATTCAGTCTCAGCCGAAATTTTTTCTAGTCTCAGACCAGTTTCCAGGAAGTCATCATAAATTTTTTAGCCTTGCGAGTAAAAGCCTTAAAACCGCTCTCAGGAGCAGGTTTCCGGAATTGCAGAAATTTTTGGACTTGAATTACGAGATGATAATGAAGGTTGGAGTGATTGAGGTTTATCAGTTGAAAACAGGCTCTGCTGGAGAGAAGAAAGAATGATGCTAGAGGAGAAATTTTATCGCGACCGGGTTTTATGGCTGGCTCTTGCGAGCGGAGCTTTTTTCCTTTTGCCCACGCTATGGTTCAGATTCACAATGGACCAGGCGCTATGCAATTACAGCGCCTGGGTATGGAAAACTTATCATCTTCCTCCTTATATCGGTGTCTGGGACTTGAGCTTTCCGGGCATTTTTATCCTGCATCGGATAGTGATGGGGATTTTTGGACAAAGCATATTCGGGTTCAGGTTATTTGATTTTATGGTTCAATTAAGCTCCGCTGGAATGATTTATTATCTAACCAAACGGCTTTCTGGCTCAAGGTCTGCTGGCTTTCTATCATCAGTTTTTTACTGCATCTATTACGCTGGTCTTGGCAGTCTTGAGACAGGGGAGAGAGAGGGATATGTTTTCTGGATTTTGCTTGTCTCTTTGATCCTGAATCTGCGGATAAAAGAACGGAAATTGCTTTTAAAGGCGCTGGTCGGGCTTTTGCTTGGATTTGCTTTTCTGCTTAAGCCAACTTATGGTCTTGCCTGGGTCGTTTTTGGAATCTGGTTTTTTATAGAGTCAAGGGGCGAACGGTTTCTAACCGTTGTCTGCAGGCTCGGGCTTTATGCTTTTTTCTGTATTATTCCATCCCTGCTGGTCATATTATATTACTGGCGTCTGGGCTATCTCATTGATCTGTGGCAGGCAACCATTATCTATAACTTTGAGGTTTATACAGGAAGCACCACTGCTAATTTAGCTAATATGAGAAGATTGCATTTGATTTTTTATATTCTTCATAAAGATTATATACATCAATCCCTGATTATTTTTTCAGCGTTTATTATGCTTCTGTTTTATTTTTTCAATCGCGAAATGGTCAAAGACATAAAATTATTCTGGATTTTAATAGCGCTGATAAGCATCGGCTTATTTTCTTATCGTGTTCAAGCAAAGTATTTTCCATATCATTTGATTCCAGCTATGGGATTCCTTAGCATATTCTCAGGCGCGTGTTTATCCTGGATCGCGCTTCAGCTTAAAGGACAAACCACTGGTTTGCGAGATAAATTTTTTCACTTTGGTTTTTATTTTGCATTATTTGTCATAATGCTCACAGGAGTCAACTGGGAATGGATAAATTATTTTGCTTATGAGTCGTTTAAGCCATTTGACAGGGCATATGCGTCAGGGAGCACATTTGATGCGCAGTATTATCAGACAGCTAAAGACCTGGAGCCAATTTTGCGTAGAGAGGGGATTGCATATTTCGGATGGCATCCAGTTCTGCCATATATACTTCAAAAGAAATTGCCATCAAGATTTTGTGTGGTCTATCATCTCTTGATCCGGAGAGCGGATGGAAACCTGAGCGAGTTGCAGAAAAAATGGATAAGGGAATATACTGATGATGTGATCAAAGCCAAGCCAAAATTTTTTCTGGTAGCGGATTATGTTCCGGGATGGGATATATTCAACCTGAAAAGCCCTAGCCTGAAGCAGGCAATGAGCGAGCAATTTCCAGAGTTGGAAAAATTCTTGAAGGATAACTATCAATTACTAAGAAAAAATTCCCTGATAGAGGTCTATGTATATTTTGGAAAATCATCTGAACAAAACGATGTCAGGTAAGGAAAACATTTTTCAGGATAAAATTTTCTGGCTAACTATTATTTCAGCAGGGATAATTTTATCAATGACCCTCTGGTTCAGTCTGGGAACCGACCAGGCGATCTATGCTTACAGCGCCTGGGTATGGAAAAATTATCATCTGCCTCCTTATATTGGCAGTTGGAATCATAATTTCCCAGGCAGTCATATTTTTCATTTCCTGGCGCTTTATATTTTTGGAGAAAGCGTTTTAAGCGTGAGAATTTTTGACTTTCTGATTCAGCTTTCTAATGTGGCGATGCTCTATTATCTTGCGAGCAGAATTAGCGGACAAAAACCAGCGGGATTTTTGGCTTGTATTTTTTATGCTCTCTATTATTTCCAACTTGCTTTTAACAAGACTGATGAAAAGGAAGGGTATGCGCTCTGGTTAATTCTTCTGGCAATAGTTTTTGGCTTAAGTCTGAAGCGGAAATTTTATCTGCGCGCAATAATTCTGGGCTTTCTGTCCGGATTTGCCTTTCTTGTCAAGCCGACATTTGGGCTTTGTTTGCCCGTGTTCGGAATCTGGCTCCTTACTCAGGAATTCAGGCAGAAGCCAAGAATGGTCTGGTTTGGTCTCATTATTTTTGCTATAGCTGGTCTAATGCCTTCCTTGATGATTCTACTCTATTACTGGAGGCTGGACCGCTTAACGGATTTGTATGAAGCTACGCTCTGGTTCAATTTTGCGGTTTATACCCGGATGATTCGTCTAGGGTTTGACGAAAAAGTCAAGTCAATCATACTGATGGTCTTTAGGCTCGTGGCTGAAAGACCTCTGGTAATTACATCAGCCATCATCGCCATTCTTCTCCCTGCTGGAAATTGGAGGGAATTCAAGGAAAAAAGCCTGTTTATTCTTATTCTCGGATTGGCTCTGGTCTCTATTCTGTCTGGTTTGGTTCAAGGAAAAAATTTTCCCTATTACTGGATCCCTTTCTGGGCATTTTTGTTCATCCTTTCTGGCGTAGGCTTAGCTCGGATAGGTTCAATGATAAAAGAATCCGCGCAAACACTAAAGCCCCGGGTTTTTTCCACGATTTTCTATATAAGCCTGCTCTTTATCAGCCTTACTAGCGTAAATCTCTGGAATCTGAAATTCGCATTAGCATATTCCTTCCGGGATTTACGCTCCGCTTATTTATTCCAGACAGAAGAGGATTTCCTGGTTGAGGAATATCTCAAACCTTTAATTCATCCCGGAGATGAAATTGCGTATCTTGGCTGGAATCCCTTGATCCCATTTTTACTTCACAAAAAATTGCCATCGCGTTTCTGCGCGTTTGAAACCCTATTGTTCCGGAGATGGGATAATCAGCTTTTGCCAACGCAGAAAAAATGGATGGATGAATATACGAATGATGTAATGAAAGCCCGTCCGAGATTTTTTTTAATTTCCAAACTCACCGCTACTCAAAGCCTTGAATACAAATATCACCTTTCCTCGCTCAACCTTAAAGATGCGCTTTCTAAAGAATTTCCAGAACTACAAAAATTTCTGGAACAGAACTACAAACTGGTCAAGACTATCCGCGCGATTGAAATTTATGAATTGTCCAATCCTTGAGCCAGAGCCTTAAGGCAAACGCCCATACTTGACCTCTGTGAATAAATGATTTAAATATATATGCGGTGCGCTCTTAGCGCCCTTAGCTCAACTGGATAGAGCGTGTGGCTACGGACCACAAGGCTGGGGGTTCAAATCCCTCAGGGCGCACCATTTTTTGCTGAACGGTTCACGCTCAATGTTAAACGCTCAGGCGGTTGCAAACCGCCATTTTTTTTGAAACAGATTTTGAAGATAGAAGAAAAATATATGAGACAGGCTCTCCGGGAGGCTGACAAGGCTGAAGAAAAAGGAGAGGTGCCGGTTGGATGCGTGATTGTGCTTGATGGGCAAATTATTGCGCGCGGGCATAATTTGCGGGAAGCGAAAAATGACCCGACTGCACATGCCGAGATAGTGGCTTTGAGAAAGGCTGGGAAGAAGCTAGGCACTTGGAGGCTAGAACAGGCAATTATTTATGTCACCTGCGAGCCTTGCGCGATGTGCGCTGGGGCTTTGGTTCTGGCGCGTGTGAAAAAGGTTGTTTATGGATGCCGTGACCCAAAAGCAGGTGCAGTGGAAACGCTTTACGAGATTGGCAGGGATGGAAGGCTCAATCATCAATTTGAATTGATAGGCGGAGTGCTGGAGCAGGAATGCCAACTGCGCTTGAGCAGGTTCTTTCAAAAGCTGAGAAAATAGTTATAATCAATATGTGTGGGCAAGCGTGTGTGTGCTGGAGAGATGGCCGAGTGGTTTAAGGCGGCAGACTCGAAATCTGTTGTGCCGCGTTTGCGGTACCGGGGGTTCAAATCCCTCTCTCTCCGCCACAAGGGTCATAGACCATTGACCCAGTTTATTTTGCGTTCTTTATATCTTTAGGGTAGAATTTTTAATCGTGGAGAGATGTCCGAGTTGGCTTAAGGAGCACGATTGGAAATCGTGTAGGCGGCTAATAACCGTCTCGGGGGTTCAAATCCCCCTCTCTCCGCCAGAAGGGCGTTGCCCTTAACAAATTTTTAAATAGGCGATTTGAAGAAAACACCGAGTATTCAGTATTGATAGCCGGGACCCGCGCAATCGGTCTCTGAGAACCCCGCCAGGCCCGGAAGGGAGCAACGGTATCAGAGAAGGATGTGTTGCGGTAAGCTCGGCTATCAATAGTGATTACTAAGGCTTTAAAATCGCCCTGAGGCAAGGGCGAGAGATAACCGCTTTAGAGAGGAGATAGCTTGTCTTATCTGGTATTAGCCCGGAAATGGAGACCACAGAATTTTGATGAGGTAGTTGGACAGGAGTCCATTACCCAGACCTTGAAGAACGCCATCAAGATGAATCGGGTTCCTCACGCGCTCCTGTTCACTGGTCCCAGAGGCGTGGGAAAAACAACTATGGCAAGGCTTCTCGCTAAAGCGCTTAACTGCGATAAGGGTCCAACTGATACCCCCTGTGATCAATGCTCATCCTGCAGGCAGATTATGCAGGGAACAAGTATGGATGTTCAGGAGATTGACGGCGCGTCCAATACAGGCGTGGACGATGTTCGTCAGCTCAGGGAATCTGTGCAGTATCGTCCAAGCTCCAGCAGATACCGGATTTATATTATTGACGAGGTTCATATGCTCTCAAGAGGAGCGTTCAATGCTTTGCTCAAGACTTTAGAGGAGCCTCCGGAGCATGTTTTTTTCATTTTTGCCACGACCGAGCCTCATAAGGTTCCGCAAACCATCCAGTCGCGCTGTCAGCGGTTTGACTTTCGGAGGATTCCTCCGCAGATGATAGTTAACAGGTTAGTCAAGATCACCAAAGATGAGGGGATCAACATCACTGACTACGGCTTGAGGCTTTTAGCGCGTCAGGCAGAGGGCAGTTTAAGGGACGCTATCAGCCTTTTGGACCAGGCGGTTAGCTTTTCTGGTAAAGAGATTAAAGACGAAAAATTAAATGAGCTTCTGGCAACTGTTGACCGGAGGTATTTGTTTGAGCTGAGCTCGGCATTGATCAATGCTGAGCCTAAAAAGGCGCTTAAAATCCTGGACCATGTCTATGAGCGCGGATATGATTTAAAGCAATTTCTAAAAGAGCTGATTGACCACTTCCGGGACCTGATGGTGGTGAAATTTATTGATGACCCCAGCAGGTTTTTGGACTTGAGCCAGACTGAGCTGGAGGAGATGAAGAAACAGGCGAGCCTGGCGAGCGAGGAGAGCCTGCTCCCGATTTTTGAGTTCCTTCTTCAGGCAGAAGACCGGATGGGAAGGACTGAGCATCCGAAAGTAGTTCTTGAATTAGTCCTGGTCAAGGCAAGCTCTATCAAGCCGATGCTAAAGGTGGAGGAGCTGATTGGAGAGTTGCAAACTCTTAAGAAGGAATTGCTCTCTGGAAAGATCAGGATTGACAAGGATGATTTTGAGCTTATGGGAGGACCCGCGCTGGACTCTCCGGCTCAAGGCGATGCCGGAGCATCGGGAGGCAATCTCAAGGCAGAAGCGAGCGTGGAGCAGAAAACATGGCTCGGATTTATAGAATTCCTGGGCAAGGGCTGGCCCGGGCTAGCAAGTATGCTGAAAAACGGCAGGCTGATAGGTGAGGACAATAATCAAATCAGGATAGAATTTCCTGAAAACGATTTCTGTCTGGACTTTCTCAAAGACCAAGCAGAAGTGAAAAAGCTCAATGAACTTGCGTCTGAATTTTTTGGCAGAAGCTTGAAAGTGATCTGCACAGGGAGAAGTGATCCTGGCAAAGTCTCGGAGCAGGCTACGCCTCCTGGGGTTCAGCGGGAAAAGTTTCAGCAGGAACTTTTAAATCATCCGCTGGTTCAGAAGGCAGTGGAAATTTTTAGCGCAAAATTGGATGAGGTGAAGGTGAAATAAAAATTTATCGCGCAGACACATAGGTCTGCCCATACGGGCGCACCAGAGTATGCGCCCATTTTAGGCAAATGAAGGAAAAAGGACCAATAGAGAAAGCTATCAAGGCGTTTTCGCGTTTCCCAGGCATTGGTGAAAAAAGCGCGTCCCGAATGGTCTATTGGCTTTTGGGAGAGGGCAGGGAGCTTTTGCCGGAATTGTCCCGTAGTCTTTCTGAATTGAAAGAGAATGTCAAGACCTGCTCGGTTTGCGGAGATTTTTCTGTCATTGACCCCTGCGCTATCTGCTCGGACTCTTCACGCGACCCGTCTCTGCTGATGGTGGTTGAGGACGGAAAGGTTTTAAAGGTGGTTGAAAAAACCGCGAGCTTCAAGGGAAGGTATCATATCCTCGGAGGGTTGCTTTCGCCCAGGCTTGCGATTGGACCGGAAAAGCTCAGAATAAATGAGCTTTTAAAGCGGATTGAACTTGAGCAGATAAAAGAGGTGATTATCGCGTTGAGTTCCAGCCAGGAAGGCGAGGCAACTTCTCAGTGGTTAATAGACAAGCTTAAAAATCTTCCAGTCAAAATCACCCGACTGGCGCGCGGAATGCCAGTGGCGGTGAATCTGGAGTATCTGGACCAGGAAAGCCTGAAGCTGGCGATTGAGGGGAGGAAATAAATTTAGAGCAGGCAAGAGAACCCTTCAGCTCCAAATTTTGCTCAGGATTTGATTTTATCCACGGTTTGAAAAATTTGCTCCAGCCTTCCCGGCGCCTTCTTTTCCAGGCAGGATTGAATTTGCTCCGGAGAAAAATTATCCGCAAGATATGCCCCAATATCAATCCGGGTAGCCCAGCAAACGATGATTCTCGCGCAGAAAGGCTCTCCAGCGGTTCTACAGTATTTAAACGGCACCTCTCCGCCTAGCTTCAAACAGCGCATTTCAAGAGCATCGTATTGATCAATTGTCTTCAAGGCAAAAATTCTTTGCGCCTTCAGGATGAATTTTTCTGCTTACACGCTGAGGATTTTCTCAATCTGCTTTTCAATTTTTTTCTCGTCGGTCTTCTGAACAAGGCTCAGTTCCTTGACGAGCAGATTCCTCGCGGTGTCCAGAACCTTTTTCTCGCCAAAGCTCAAATCCTTGTCCAGCCTCAATAGATAAAGCTCCCGCAGAACCTCCGCAATTACATAGATAGACCCGGTCTTGATCTTCTCCATATATTCGCGCTGTCGCCGGTTCCATGTCTGCTGGGCAATTTTGCCCACCTTTCTCTTCTCCTTCAGAATGCTCATCACGCGCGGAACTTCCTTCGGAGAAATCAGCGCCCGCATACCAACATCATTGGCATTATCCTTCGGAATCATTATTGTCATATCCGAGTCCATCAACCTCAGCACATAAAATTCACGGGATGCCCCAGAAATTTCCCTATTTTCTATCTTCTCTACCACTCCTACCCCATAAGCCGGATAAACCGCAGTGTCCCCTATTTTAAACATTTTGTCCGCTCCTTAGAAAAAAAATTTCAGGGGTTAAGATAAAAGTTATCCTGATTTTTGGTGAAGCGAAACTTCATTTGTCCTTCTTTCCTTTCCCCAAATTTCTTCTTCTAAAATCAGATTAAAGAATCCCTGCGCTCACTCCGCTTCAGCCTCAGCTTAGGAACTTCCTAGGCAAGTCAGCTTGGTTTTAAGCACACTAAAATTATACCCGATTAAAAGGCAGATGTCAAGAAGCTATCAAATAAATCTGGATCAGCATTTAACGCTTCTGACTTTTTCCAGGATTTTTGGCCGCGCCTGCTCAAAGATGGGGTTTGCAAATTCCAGAGTCCATGTTCGGTCTTCAAACTTGCGATTCAAAACCTGTTTCAAAAACCTGGTCTGAAAATCCTCCAATCTATGACCATAGATATGGTAAGAATCTGACTCGTCAACATATCTTCCCAAACTTACCTTGAAGCCTGCTTTTTCCTGGATTAGCTTCGCAACCCTGTCCATCAAAAAAATCAGCGCAAAGCAGTTCATAAACGCGGCGTCATAAGCATCACGCGAGCGAAATCTTAGATTCAGGTTCAGCCCATAATGGTCTTTTTCAATTGGCAGAAGTCTGAACCATAAACTTTGCAAACAGGGCGGATGCTCTATTTCCGGGTCAAGCCAGACCTGCCATGTAATTGCCTGCGCCCTTCGGGTATGAGGGGTTTTCGCAAGCTTTTCCGCTATAATTTGTATCTGATCAAACGCCTTTTCTCCAGAGCCTTTTTTATACGCAAATAACCGCTCGTGATATGTGTATTCCCAGCGCTTGTCAGAGGGATTATTCGGGTCCCGTATCCAGTGATCCTTGATCCCCTCAACCACCTCCATCCGATACTCCTCTAGGTCTTCCAGCCCACCTGGAAATGCCCGGTGAATCATCGGCTCGGAAAAAGGGCTCTCAACAATCAATCTCATTGTGCAATCTTTGCTTGCAGGGTCCAGGAAAATTCCCGCGTTATCTTTCCGGTCATACTCAGTCCTGGTCTCTGTCCCAAAGGCATAAAGAGCCAGCATAGAATTTTCCCACGCCTCTGAGAGACTTTTTCCGCGTGCGCAAAGAACCGGAATCTGTCCCGGGGCAGACTCCATCTCCACCAGAATCTTTTTCTCCGCAATGCGTTTTTCAATCAGCTCATCAAATTTCATTTTTGTTTGACCCGTGGTGCGGACACTCCTGTCCGCGCATATCTTATTTTTCCTTTTCTATTTGAATTTTCTTCTTCCCCATGTATTCCCAGAGCGCCTCTGGAATCTTCACAGTGCCATCCTCCTCCTGATAATTCTCAAGGATAGCAACCATAGTTCTTCCCACAGCTAGTCCAGAGCCGTTTAATGTGTGAACCAGTTCAGTTCCTTTTTGACCAGCCTTCTTGAACCGGATGCTTGCTCTCCTCGCCTGGAAATCCGTGCAGTTGGAGCAGGAACTGATCTCGCGATAAGCGTTCTGGCCCGGAAGCCAGACCTCAAGGTCATAAGTTTTTGCAGATGCAAATCCCATGTCTCCTGTGCAAAGCGAGACCACGCGATATGGCAAACCCAACAGTTCCAGAATTTTCCCTGCGTCCCTCACAAGGCTCTCCAGCTCCTCAAACGACCTCTCCGGATGCGAGAACTTATAAAGCTCAACCTTGTCAAACTGATGCACCCGGACCAATCCACGGATGTCTTTTCCATACGAGCCTGCTTCGCTCCGAAAGCAAGGCGTATAAGCGCACAACTTGATCGGCAAATCCCTTTCGTCAATGATCTGCTCGCGATAGATATTGGTTAAAGGCACCTCCGCAGTAGGAACAAGATACCATCCAAAAGGCTCCACCTTGAACAAATCCTGCTCAAACTTGGGAAGATGGCCAGAAGCAGTAAATGTCTCTGGATTGCCCATAAAAGGCGGAAGGATTTCAGTATAGCCGTGCTCTTTTGTGTGAATGTCCAGCATAAAATTGATCAAGGCGCGCTCCAGCTTTGCTCCATCCCCCCGCAAAAGACTAAACCTGGCGCCAGCAATCCTCACCGCCGCGGAAAAATCCAGAATCCCCAGATTCTCTCCAAGCTCAATATGGTCTCTTGGTTTGAAACTGAATTTTTTCGGCTCTCCCCAAACGCGTACAACCTTGTTATCCTGTTCACTTTTTCCAATCGGCACGCTCTGGTCAGGAAGATTCGGGAGCAAAAGCAGATTCTTCCGGATTTCCAGTTCTATCTCATTCAAGTCTTTTTCCAGAGCCTCCAGTTTTACAGGAATCTGGCTGGCTTGCTCTTTAAGTTTTTCCGCGTCAGCATTTTTGCCCTGGCGCATCAATGTGCCGATTTCTCTGGAAAGCCTGTTTCTCTCTGCGCGAATCTGGTCCACCTGCGCCTGAATCTGTCCGCGCTTTTTTGCAAGCTCTTGAATCTGGCTCAAATCATATTTTTCTCCGCGCAGAGAAAGCCTCGCTTTCACTTCCTCTGGATTCTGCAGAATCAGCTTCAAATCAATCATTATCTCATTCCTTTTTGCTTAATCGCCCAACTAATTTAACACCAGCCAGGGAACTAATCAAGAGAAAATTTCCATTCTCATGGGAACGGTGCCCAATATTTTACCTCTGACACAAAAAATTTTACACCACCTTCCAAAGGCGGTCTTAACAGAATAGCCAAAATATGGTATAATGCTAAAAAATGAGCGCGAAGATTTTGATTGTGGACGATAATCAGCTTCTGGTTCAGGCGCTGTGCGAGCATCTGGAAAAACAGGGCTATGACACGATGATCGCTAATAACGGTAAAGAAGCTATAGACGCGATCAAGCAGGAGATGCCTGACCTTGTGATTATGGATATTATTATGCCAGTGATGAGCGGATTGGAGGCAACACGACAACTCCGGGCAGACCCCAGGTATAAAAATCTTCCAATCATTGCCTTCACCTCCCAGAGCAATATCGGTCAGTGGGACGACATTTTTAACGGCTATCTGCTCAAGCCCTTTGACTATGACAATCTGGTTAAAATCATTGAAAAATTCACTTCCCACAAGAAATAGTTTTTTTTAGAAATTTCAAATCCTCTTGCGCGCGCTTCAGATTTTCGTCATCTAATCGTCCATTGCCAAACCGAACCCGGTAATAAAAATCAGTGAGGCTCTGGATAATTGTTTTTGCCTCGGGTATATGCGAGAATTTTTCCGAGAGCTCCAGACCTGTAAAACACGGGTCTCGGACATATCCCTTTTTTCTCAGGATTTTAAACATCCTCAGATAAATTTTCACCACCTGTTTTTGCTCCGGGCTTAAATTTTTCAGCCGAACATGCTCTGCGCTTCTCCGTGGACCGAGCCAAAAGCCAAGAAAAACAGCTATTGTTCCCAGGAAAGCTATCACGATAGCAATCATAGGCTTGGCTTTTAACCAGCTCCGGATAGCTGGAACTGAAAACTTGAATTGATATTTCAGCCTATAGCTCTCAGCCTCTATACGCCTGAATCCACGAATCTGGTCCTGGATGGAAAAATCCACAACCCATCGGTTCCATGCAAAGATTATTGGATCAACTATTTTCCAGAGCCAGGATGGTCCTTTCCGCGAATCGCGCGCTCCAGATGGCGTAGGATCAAAATCCATAAATCCCAGACCAGGCAGATAGATTTCCACCCAGGTATGAGCATGGCTCTGCCGAACCAGATAATAGCTCTGATACGGGTTCCATTCCCCTGCAAGGAATCCAACCACCAGACGGCTTGGAATTCCCATGCACCGAAGCATTAACACAGATGCGCTTGCAAAATACTCGCAATTGCCCTCCCTTGTTTTAAATAGAAATTCCTGAACCGGATTTTCTCCAGTAGGAAGATTTACAAGAGAGTATTTGAATTTTATTTGAAAAAAATCCTTTAGCATAGATAATTTCTTAACCGGGTCGGTCTCCTTTCCAATCACTTCCTGAGCCAGCCCGCAGATTTGCTCCGAGCCTTCTGGCAATTCTAAAAGGCTCTTGAGCCATAGATTCCTTCTCTCCATCTCTTCCGGGAGCACTGACAGAGATGCGCGGATTTCATTCTCTGAATAATCAGGCAGAATGGAATAAACAATATAATGAAACATTTCTGATGGAGGGTATGACAGGGAGCAGTAGTGGTTAAAACTGCAGGAAAATGACCGGTATTGATAGGGAAGAAGATAAGCGTAAGCCCAGCCTGCTGATGCAAGGTCTGAACCAAGTTCTGGAAGAAGAAAAATTTCCTGCGTTAAATTTTTGCCTGCAGGTGGATGAGGCTCAATGGTCACGGGCTGATTGTAGTAAATTAGATACTTTTCAAACACGCCGGAGCGGTCTTCCCATGTATTGTTTTCATAATGCTCCATTGCCCGAATCCGCCACTTGAGCCCATCAATCGGTCCTGTTTGATCCAGCAATCTGGCTCGCATAACAGGGGTCTGGTTTTCCATAAGCTCGCTCACCTCGCCAAGGCGAATCTCGCTGGAATAACCGCTCCAGGCTCTTCCAGACCCGAGCTGAAAGCTGATTAGGCTATAGCCAACTCTTGGCAGAAAGAAAAAAAGTAAAAATCCGATGAGCAGGCTTGCGATTCCAGCGCTTGCAAGAAGAGACAGAAGACGGCTTGGGCTGAGCACGGGTTTTTGCATATAAGATTTTGACGAAAGCGTGATCATAGAAAGACAGAAAGCAGAGGCGATAAGCCAGGCGAGAAAAATAATCAGATACCGGAATTGAACAGTCATTAAAGACCCGGCGGAAATTTCAAACAGGCTCAAAATAAGCGCAAATTTGTAATCCCTGAGCGACTGAAGCTGAAACAGCCGGACCAGGATGACCCATCCGAGAAAATAGATCGCGGCTTGAATCGGATATTCCGCAAACCAGATGCCGTAAATAAGCGAACTAACCAGAGCTATAATCGCTCCTGAATTGAAATACCATCTGTTAAGGCTCATCCGAAAATACCGGTATGCCAGCGCCAAGCCAAGTCCAAGCAAAAATCCGATCTTATGAACAAAATGGATTTGCGGGCTTAAAATAAGGCTCAGACTAGCGAAAAACGCGCTAAAAAAAATGGAATAGAAAAGAAGGTTTTCTAGCTTCAAATTTTCGCTCAGGGATTTGGAATCCGCATTAGATTCCCACAGTTGGAGCATATTTTGGCTTCAGGCTTGTTGCGCGTGCCACAACCCGGACAGACCACATAATCAATTTTTTCCTCTGAAGTCTTTGCCAGAGTTCTGCACATTCGCATCCCGCAATTGTCGCAGATCATACTGGTGGGATTTTCATATTCAGTCCCGCACGCCTCGCATTTGACCTTCATAATAATTTATTATACTAACGCAAAAAGCAAATGCAAAATTTCTGAAATTTGAAGATTAAGCTAGAGGATGATACTATCAGCGCAGGAGGTTTTTCTGGATGGGAGTTTTTGAGGAGTTGGTTCAGCGCGGATTTGTGAATCAGATTACAGACCCGGAGCTTGGAAAAATTCTCGCGCAGGAACCGATGGTGTTTTATGCGGGTTTTGACCCAACTGCGGACAGCCTTCATATAGGAAACCTGTTGGCGATTATGGGTATGGTTCATCTGCAAAAAGCAGGACATAAGCCGATTGGAGTCGTTGGTGGAGGAACAGGTTTGATTGGAGACCCTTCAGGCAAGAGCCATGAGCGACAATTACTATCCAGAGAGCAGATTGAGAAAAATATGAAAGGGATTAAGGCTCAGCTTGAGCATTATCTTCAATTCGGCAAAGGCTCTGCAGAGCCAATTATTTTGAATAATCTGGACTGGCTCGGGGAACTGAATCTGATAGATTTTTTGAGGGACATTGGCAAGCATTTCCGGCTGAGCGAGATGCTTAACCGGGAGTCAGTGCGTTTGCGTATGCAGACAGAGGAAGGGATCAGCTTTACAGAGTTCTGTTATCAGCTTTTGCAGGCGTATGACTTTTTTTATCTCTGCCATAAATATAATTGCCGTCTCCAGGTTGGAGGCTCTGACCAGTGGGGAAACATTACAGCTGGGATTGATCTCATACGCTCTCAATTGCAAAAGCAGGCTTATGGCTTGACCTTTCCGCTAATGACAACAGCGACCGGAGCAAAGTTTGGAAAGACCGAGCAGGGAGCAATCTGGCTAGACCCCTTTAAGACTAGTCCCTATCAATTCTATCAGTACTGGATTCAAACTGATGATCGGGATGTGATAAAGTACCTGAAAATTTTTACACTGCTCCCGCTTTCCGAAATAGATGAGCTTTCAGAGCTGGTCAAAAACGAGCCAGAAAAAAGAGAGGCGCAAAGACGATTAGCCTTTGAAACTACAGCAATGGCACATGGCAGAGCATCTGCAGAACAGGCGGAAAAAGCCAGCCGATTACTATTTTCAGAGAAGCTGGAAAACCTCTCTGATGCTGAACTGCTAATGGTCTTTGACCAGGCGCCTAAATATGAACTCTCTCGCTCAGAGCTGGAAAAAGGAATTGCCTTGGTGGACCTGCTCGCAAGCTCAGGCGCCCTTGCAAGCAAGAGCGAAGCCAGGCGCAAGATAAAGGAAGGCGGTGTCTATCTCAACAATCAGCGTATTCCAGACCAGGAATATCAGCTTGGCTTAAAAGACCTTGCCTCAGAGAATTTCCTGGTTTTGAGAACTGGAAAGAGAAACTATTTTCTGGTCCGGATTAAATGAAGAATAGCTTTTCCGGAAATTCAAGCCCGACCCGGCTCCTGTTCCTCTGAAACCTCAATCTCGCTTGCCTTAATTCCTTGTTCTATTCTTCGGAAGATTCTCCGATGGCTGGAAAAGAGAATCAGGCACGCGCCTGTTGGGCAGAAAAACCTGCACCAGAACCTGGGAACAAAAAAACTTGCAACGAGCGTGAGCAGAACCAGAGTCATTCCAGCAAGAGTCCATTTAGCGGAAAACAGATGAAAAAAAGGTTCTATCTCCGCGGCAGAGCCTATTTTCAGACCAAAATAGAGAAGCACAGCTGAGAATAAAACCAGCCAGCGTAATTCAGAAGCTGTCCGGACAAAATTTCCAGATGGATGCCAGTGATAATTTTTCCCCATCCTGCTCATCAATTCCTGCAATGCGGCATAGGGGCATAGGTATGTGCACCAGAGCGGTCCGAAAAAAAGCGTGCTCAGGATGATAAATCCGCCAAGTAGTATCAGATACGGATTGGAGCTAAAGGGTAGCTGGAGAGAGGCGATCTGAAAGAGGTGTGGTAAGGCAAAAGGGGTTTTCAGCCAGAAGCCAATGACCATTACGCTCAAAGCAAGAACCATCCAGCGAAACCACAAGCTCCGAACATAACGCGCAATTATGCCCATCAGCAGAATGGCAAGTAATAAAGCAATTTTAGGCTGAAGATAAACCTTAGCCAAAGAAACGCTTGCGCCTTGACCAGTGTCTTTCTGGAAAATTTCCTTTAGAGCAATTTGACCTGAGGTTTTTAAGTCCTCCAGAATAGCTTTTGAGCTGATGGTAGCTCCGCTTACTGCTTTTATCTCAGAAAGCTCATTAAAATTTTTTCCGATCAGCCTGTCCAGAAAACCTGACCCGCGAATCAGACGAAAATAATAAGGCGTCTCCTTGTGGCTGATCACTCGCAATTTTAATATGTTGCCATCCTGGTCCATAGAAAAAAGTATATTGATCTGGTCTGTGAAGCCCTGGATTTTGGGAGGAATCTCTGCACTAAGCAGAGCCACAGCTTTTTTGGGTTTGCCTTGCACTATAACTTTTCCAGGATAATGAGGAATCGGCTTTTCCTTCCGGTCCTTGAGCAAAGCTCCGGGAAGAACAGAATCCAGCTCTGCCTGGGTCGGAAGAATACGCAAACGCTTCTTCTGACCCTGAATATCTGAAAAAATAATCAAGCATATGCCAAGAGCGAGCAGGAAAATTTTTATCCAGCGCCAGATTTTTTGAGTCATTGTTTGAATTATAATGCCAAACCAAAATTTAAAGCAAAGATACTGGGTCCCTGTCCATATCCAGTTTTACAGGCTCTTTGTTCTGTGCGTAAAAATTTTCAGTGAGGATTTTTGTAAATTTTCCGAGCACAGATGTGTTTTTTGCAAAGACCAGTTGTTGAAATCTGAATCTTCCTCGCAGTCTGAACAATGGCGCGGATGCTGGACCCAGAGTCCTTATTTCTTTGAACCCCTGATGGCTTTTCAGAGTGTTGCTTAGTTTTCTCAACAGCTTTACAGCGTTTTCCGCGCTTTCCAGCTTGTTGCTTGAAATACGAAGCAAAGCGATACGGGTAAATGGCGGATACCCGAATGCTTCTCGCAGAGCCATCTCTTCTTTATAAAATCCGCGAAAGTTATGCGTGAGAGCATACTTGATCGCGTAATGTTCAGGATTAAAGCTCTGGATGATGACCTTGCCAGGAAACTCTCCTCTACCAGACCTGCCAGCAACCTGAGTGACTATCTGAAAGGTATGCTCCGCACTTCTAAAGTCCGGAATGTTCAGAGACTGGTCCGCTAGAATTACTCCCACTAAAGTCACTCCAGCAAGGTCGTGTCCCTTTGCTACCATCTGGGTTCCAACAAGAACATCTATCTCCCGAATCTCCATTTTCTGGATCAATTCAAAATACGCTCTTCTACTGGACATCGTATCCCTGTCCATACGAGCAATGCGCGCCTGCGGAAGAATCTGCTTTAATTCTTGTTCCAACCGCTCTGTGCCGATGCCAAAATCCCGAACCTTGTCAGAAAGGCAATCCGGACAATAATTCGGCACAGGCTGATAAGTTCCGCAATAATGGCATAAGAGGTAGGACTCCTGAGGAAGAGGCTCGTCAATAGAAGAAACTTGCTGACTTGTTCGCTTTTTATGCCAGGTAAGCGCCACAGAGCAGTTGGGGCATAGGAACTGGTGACCGCACTTAAGACAGAGCAAGGTTGGCGCAAATCCTCTTCTATTCAGAAAAATAATGCTCTGATTGCCTCGCCGGAAATTATCTTTAAGCGCGGACTTAAGTGGCTCTGAGATAATTTGAAAGGCGCTGATCCGCTTTTCCGGGCTTAGCTCCATTGACTTGATTTCAGGCTCACGCGACTCAGTATCCTCCGCGGGGATGCTCTCACGCAGGTCAACAATTTGAATATCTGGCAATGGCTTTGAATCAACTCGCTCCGGAAGTTCCAGCCTTTCATATTTCCCGAGTTCAGCATTATAAGCGCTCTCAAGGGATGGTGTTGCAGACCCAAGAATTACAACAGCATTTTCATTTTTTCCACGCCAGACCGCAAGGTCTCTCGCCTGATAGTGAATCCCGAATTCCTGCTTGTAAGAACTATCCTGCTCCTCATCTACCACGATCAAGCCTAGATTTTTCAAAGGCGCGAAAATCGCAGACCTGGCTCCGATAACCATTGAGACCTCTCCACGACGAACCTGCCACCACTGGTCAAATCGCTCAGCTGGCGATAGTCCGCTGTGAAGTATAGCTATGCGCTCCTCTGGAAAGCGCGTCCGGAACCGATGAATCAACTGTGGTGTCAGAGAAATTTCCGGAACCAGAATCAAAACTTTTTTACCCCTTCGCAAAACCATCTGCGCGGACTGAAGATAAACCTCAGTCTTACCAGAGCCAGTTACTCCCTCCAGCAAAAAAGTCTTAGCCTGATTTTGCGTTATTGCAGACTCTAATCTTAAAAGCGCCTGCTTTTGTGCCTGACTCAGAAATTCTGGTTTTGGACTCGGCAAAAGCTCCAGGCTGAATGGCTTGCGTTCAATCCTCACTTTCTCCAGCTTTACCAGACCCCGTTTTTCCAGACCGCGCGCAAGCATAAGCGGATTTTTAAATTGCTCCCGCAGTTCCGGAAGCAAAACCGAGCCGGTTTTTTTCAAAACAAGGAAAAACCGATATTGCTCGCGGGCGCGTTGAGAAAGTTTTAGCTCCATTTCCTGCGATGGTAGTTTAATCAGCTTAATGCAAAGCTCTTCTCTCGGTTTGGTCTTTGCCTGTTCTATCTCATCACAGATTTCAATCAAGCCTTTTCTGGCAAGGCTCTTTAGAAGAGAATCAGAAACCGGTTCAGCTAGAAGCGAATCAATTTTATTTATCGGCAATTCCTCCAATTGCTCCAGAAGCTCTATCAGAATCTTCGCAGGACCAGACAAACTGGATTTTCTTTCCAGACCAAGCTCTGTGATCCGGACTAACCTGCGTGATGCGATGTTTATACCTGGAGGAAGCGCAGTTTTTAATACCAGACCAAGCGGAGCTTGATAGTAATTTGCGCAAAAACGGAATAGAGGCATTTGTTCTGAAAGAAAAAGAGGCTCCTGGTCAAGGACATCAATAATCGGCTTGAGCCTGGAAGGTTCTATCTCAGGCTCAGTTTCAAGCTCCACAATATAGCCCGTAATTTTTCTCGCCCGGAAAGGAGCTAATACCCTCTTGCCTATTTCTACTTTATCCGCAAGATGCTCTGGAATCTCGTATTCAAAAGTCCCTTCAACAGGAAGCGCTGGAGCGACCTGAACCCAGCGCTGTCTCGTCCTGTCATTCATTTTTTCATTTTCTTGACAAGATAACGAACCCAGTAATCAACCAGTTTTTGAATCTGGCTCCTGGTTTCATTGTCCAGCTCATCAAATTGAATCCCCACCCCAACTGGTTTCCCAGGTTCCTCACACACGCGAACAACAGTTCCCCAAAGGCTAACTACAACGCTCTCTCCGGGAATTTCAAATTCCAGCATAATTCGCTTGCCTTTTGCTGGCACAGGATTAACCTTTAGAAAAACTCCTCCCCAACCGATGTCTTCAATGGTCCCATTAACAAATTTATCCTCATCCTCAAATCTATATTTGATTCCGAGTGGGAGAGGAACACGAATATATTTTCTTTCCTTTATCATCTTTCAGCCAGTATATTGGTTTGCTTCTGTGCTGTCAAATTTTTCTCTTCCGGCTCCGCGCTGGCGTTACAATTTTGGAAAAAATTATTCTCCTGCCGGTAAAGGTTTGGGAGAAGAATAAGGAATCAGGGACAGATTGGCTGATGTGGATTTACGCTATTCTGGCAATTGAGATTTAAGTTTTTCTAAAAGCTCCGGATGCTTTTGAGCCTGGTCAATTAAATAAAGATTACTCTCAACTTTGAGATTGTCTGGCGCGAGTGTTTTTGCCCAGACATAGGCTCTTTTAGCGCGGTCAAGCTCCAGACTTCTCCGTAAGGCGTTTGCGTAATTGAAAACAGGGCGGAACTTTTTCGGAGATTTCATCACTGCGTCTTTCCAGAGGCTTTGTCCGCTCTCCCATATTTGAGCACGCTCCCTGGCGAGAAAAATTAAGCAGATAAGAATTATGCAGAAACAGCTCAAGCCAAATGCTTTTCTCCTTTCAATAAAACGCGTGAGCGCAACCGATAAGAGTAAAATAAGCCATAAAGAGCTGAGATAGATTCTTGATTCGCGGAACGGATCAGCTAGAGGAATGACTAAAAGAGGAAAATAAATAACGAAATAGACCAGTGCCAGGCTAACGCTTTTCCTGTATTTTCGGAAAAGCGCAAAAGACAGAAGGAGAAGAGAGAGGTTGATGATGAGAAAAATTATTCCAGGGATGGGCATGCTGATTAAATGATGGTCAAAATTGAGATGGAAAGGGAGCATTGTCTTAAAAGATGCAAACCATAAAATCCAGTTCTGGTTCAGGAAATAAATTCCCCACGAAGGTGTCTCAATCGTAGGTTTTGCAAGAATAATCTGCCAGTTGAGTCGGAGCACAATAAACACCGCGCCGATTAACGCGCTTGCGCAAAGCAAAAGCCATCTGGGCCGCTCTGATTTGAACAAGCTTAAGATAAGCGCTGAGAGAGGAAGTGTGATTGCGATTTCTTTTGAAACAAGCGCGAGGATGAAGGCAAGACAGAAGCAGATGCTATTGACAAACGAGCGTCGGGGGCATAGATAAAGGCAGAGCCCTGTAAGATAGAACAAGGTTGCAAACAGATCAAACCTTCCGGAGATAAAATTCACGGCTTCCAGAAAAACAGGATTGACCCAGAAACATAAGCCAGCGATGAATGGAAGCCATTTTTTTTGTGGGAAAAGCATCTGTCCTAATCTCATCAGAAGCAATCCGTTTAGCCAGTGGATGATGAGGTTGAGAACCCGGAAAGAAAATGCCTGGGCTTCCTCTCCAGCGATTTGAAATTGCACCCAGTAAGAAAAATAGATAATGACTCGGAATGGATTGTAGATAAGCGCGGATTTGAGGTCAGAATGTATTGAGGGATTGAGGTATAGGTCTGGAAGATCGTCATAAACGAATTCGCAGGAGAGGGAATGGTAGTCAATTAGAAAGATCAGTCCAGCTGACAGAGCGCTTAGCAAAATCCATTTGAATTTTGTCATTTGTTCAGGCGCTGAGCAGGCTGAAGCCGGCGCGTTTTCTGAGTGTGAAGTAAGCCTCGCTGACAAAAAATCTAATGAGGTCCATTGCCTCTTCGCTCTGCTCCAGAATTGGGATTCGGTCCTGAAGCTCGCTGAAATTAACCTGCTTCAAGCGCGGGTCAAGTTTCAAAATCATAGAAAGGCTTGCAGTTAGATCATTGGCTAAAAGCAATCCAGCGCGATTCCCGGTTAAGTTAATTCCCTTTTTCCATAGCTCCGGGTCTTTGGGCAAGCCTTCCTGCGCCAGTACCTTGGCTTTGTTCTCAAGCTGGGAGCGTACTTTTCTCGGAACTGCTCGCTTGATCGGCTTAGCCTCCCGCTCCATATCATCCTCGCTCATCCCCGGAATTATCGCCTCAGGAACCACTAGCCAGACAAAAAGCATAACTGCTCTGAAAACATCCTTTAGCGGGTTATTGAAAACCAGCCAGTGTCTTAGCCTAAGATGAAGCATCCATTTTCCCAGGATGAACCTCTGCTCCTCTGGCTTGAATTTGTTGATCCATTCCGCATTAAGTATCAGCGAGGGAGGATTGGTGCCAGCGACCCGTGGCTCAGTCTGCTGTGGCACAAGATATAAATCATAAGCGCTGACTCCAAGATTATTAGCTAACTCATCTGTCAGCTTTTTGATCCCGGCAGTGGAGTTAGCTGGAACCTTGTTCGCCTTGCTCGCTCCGAATTTTTCAAGCTGGGGAGGAAAAATTTCTACCAGATAATCCCCTAGCTCTGCTATAATCTCAAAAAAAGCTCCACGGGTTTGAGCCGGAGGAAGAAGCCGATAATGATTTTCTTCAGCTAAGGTCTTGGAACTGGTTTTATTCACAGACCGCAGATGCGCATCCAGAAACATCTCCTCGTCCCGGTTGGTTGAGCGCAAAAGCTCCAGAACCGAATAACAGCAGAACGCCTCATCTGGACGATTTAAGAACTCATAAATCTGTCCCATCTGCCGATAACTTTCAATGCGGAAAGGTTTTAAATCCAGTATATTCTGATGTTCACGCAGTGCCTGCGGATAGGTCTCTGTATTTTTAGCATAGAGTTCTGCTAGGTCCACGCGCGCAGGGAGGAATGTGCTGTCCACCCGGAGCGCGGCTTGAAATTCAGAAATGGCTTTTTCCTTGTTCTCCAGAAAATCCCGGAAAACCTCACCGCGCTGAAAATGAAGCGGAGCGATCTTCTTCTCCTCACCTTTGGGAATCGTGGAGATAAAGCGCTGACTGAGCTCAATATATTTTTCCCATTTCTTTTCCTTAAGGTAGATGGTCAGGATGGCTTCCATTGATGGAATATGGAGCTTGTTAATAGAAAGAGCTTTTTCAAAAGAGTCGCGCGCTCTGGTTAAATCTCCAAACCCGTCTCGGTAAATCAATCCCAGATTATAATAATCCTCAACCTTTCTATCCGCACTCGGCTCAAGATTGATAATCTGAAGATAAGCCTCTGCCGCATCCTTCCATTTCTTTTCCTTGATATAAGCCTCTGATAAATGCCTCCAGCCAGAAAGCGAGTCAGGCTTTACTTCCACCGCCTTCCGATAGTGAGCAATGGCGCTCTCTCTCTGAGAGAGCTCCTTCTCCAGAATATCTCCCTTTTCCAGAAGACCCTGAGCAATCAAGTCCGGACTGCCCGCACTTTTGATCAGGCGGTCATAACTGGAAAGAGTCTTAGTCCAGTTTTTTTCTCCTCTATATAAATCCACAAGAAGCCGGAGAGATGGATAGTGCGCTGGCTTTATGCCAAGAGCATGCTCCAGAAAATCAATCGCAACTCCGGGCTTGCCAAGCTCGTTTTCCAGAACACCCATCCTCGCTAGAACCGAGAACAGCCTGTCCTGGTCTCCTGTATCCTTCAAAGTAAGCGCCAGCTCCCGTCCCCGGTTCTCTGCCTTTTCCTTTTCATTGCGCGATAGATAAATTTCAAACAAACGCTCAAGAGGCTCCAGATAATGAGCCTTCATCTGGCACGCGCGCTCATAAGCCTCCACAGCATTCTCAATCTTACCCAGCTTTTCCTCCACAACTCCAAAGTTGTAAAGAATACGCGGCTGGCTCTGAATTGGTTCCTCACTCAAATGCCGAATCCAGATTTTATATAGAGGCTCCGCTGACGCAAAATTTTTCTTTTGATAATAAATCTCCGCAAGAGGACGAAGAGCAGGTAGATATTCTGAATCTATATCCAGACTCATTTTATAAAACATAGATGCCTTTTCCTGGTCCAAAAGCTTCTGCTCCCACAAAGCTCCAAGCCGAGCATAGGTTTCTTTCTTATCCTCAGCAGAAGCTAGGATTTTTACTTCCTGCTCCAGAACTCGCGCCACTTCCTTCCAGTCTCCACGGCGCTCATAAACTTTTCGCTCCGCTTGAACCGCTCTCAAATCCTGAGGCGCAAGCGCAGAAGCCTTGCGCCAGCAGTTGATTGCGGAATTTTCATCCGAAAGCTCCTTATCGTAAATCTCTCCAGCTTCCAGATATAAATCCCGGGCTGAATCCGGCTTTTTGCTTTTAACTACCTCAGCTAACCTTTCTAAATGCTTGACAAGATTCAGTGAATCCTTTTTCTGCCGGAAAAGTATAACAAGACTCTCCAGCGCAGTCTGATCTCCAGCATCTATTTTTAAAGTGCGAGTGAAGCTCTCAATCGCGGAGTCCATCTCGTTCAATTTTTCAAAATAAATCCTACCAATCTGATTTATAAGCCCCACGCGCTCAGGATCGGTTCTGGCTAATACCATAAGCTTTTCAAGAACCCTTACCATATCACGAAACCGATTTACCGCGGGATAGAGTCGCTCAAGGGAGCGCAGGATCGGCACATCCTCCGGCAAAATTTTTTCCGCTCTCTCGTAATGCTCAATGGCTTTAGAAAAATCATTTAGCTTTTCCTCGTAAAGAGTCCCTGCCTGTTTTTCAAATTCTGCACGCTCCTCATCAGACCCCGCCAGTTGAATTTTTTCCTCCACCAGCATTGCCATCTCTTGCCATTTGCCCAGTTGCTGATAGAGATTCTCCAGCGCGTAAATAATGTTCCGGTCTTTAGGGCTCAAAGAATGCGCTGAAGAAAGGCTCTGGAGCGCATGGTCTGGGTCATTAAGCTTTTGCAGATAAACCTCTGCCTGCTCCTTGAGCAAGCCCAGCTTTTGAGTCAGGTCTCCCACCAGAGAAATCTCAGCGCTGATGCTCTTGACCAGTTCCTTCCATAAACCAAGCTTGCCATAAATCCTGCGTAGCTCCTCCAGAGCAGGAACCCAGTCCGGTTTGAGCTTGATGAGGCTCTGGAGCGCGGATAATGCACGCCTGTCATCTTTCATTTCGGTTTCAAAAATTTCCGCAAGCCAGTGGTAAATAAAGACCAATAACTCCGGCTGGGTTCTAAGAGGAAGTTCACGGGTGAGCGCTTGGACTAAAAGCCGGGGATGATTTTCTTCCAGCGCAAGGAACTCAAGCTCCCGGATAACAGGCAGATAGCGCTCATTGGTAGAAAGAATCTTGAGGTATTGCTCAATTGCCCGGTCCTTCTCGCCATTTTTGCGGGAGAGCACCCAGGCTAACTCCAGTTGATAAGGCAGAACGCGGGTTTCTTCCAGAAGAGAAATTAGCTCCTCCAGCTTTTCCTCAAGAGCAGTATAGTTGTTCTGACTCCTTAAAAACTCCAGATAGCTCTCGCGGATTAAGACCGAAGGCTCAAGGGACTCTGCCTGTTTCAAATCCTCAAGAATGCGTTCTCGTTTTTCAGGCAATTTTTCGCTTATGATCATACTGGCTTGCCACAAATATACAGCCTGGAGAGGTTTAGAAAATGCTCTGCCAAAGTCTTTTAGGAGTGCGGAAGCTGATTCCCAGTCTGAGTTGAAGCAGGCAAGCTCAATCAGAGCAGGATAGACCAGTGGGGTGGAGCTTTGCTGAAGCGCTTTTTCATATCTGGCTCTTGCCTCGCCTGGCTCTCCGAGAAAGGTCTCAAAGAAGAATCCGGTTCTGAGAAGGAACGCAGAATTCAGATTAGGGTCCCTGGCTTTTTCTGAAAAGCTCTGCCAGATAGCAGAAAGCTTTGCCCAGTCCCGTGAGCGATAAAATAGACGGCGCTGGGCATTGGCAAGGGTACAGCTTTTCATCTCCAGCTTCTGGAATTTCTGCCAGAGCTCGGCGCTTACTTCGGGCTGGTTGAAAAAATTCTCAAAGTCCCAGCCCGCCTGATAAAGCAGATAAGCATACTCGGGAGCGGACTCTGCCAGCGATAGAATCCGGCTCATCGCCTTGACATAATTTTCCCCCGCGCGTTTTTCTCGGAGAATTTTTCCGAGCGAATAAATTGCTGGAAGGGAATCCGGCTTCAGGCGGATGAACTCGCTGAGCGCGGACACAGCCAGTTCTGGCTTCCCGAGCGCTAGTTCTGAGATAAATGCGCGCCTAATAATGTAATAAGCTTTGTCTTCAGCAGGGCTAATAAGTTTTTCCATTGCCAGGGCTATCCGCAAATATCCTTCAAAATCGCCGATTGACAAAAGGGTTTGCTCCAGATTCCTGAGCAATGTGAACTGGCTAGGCGCTATCTCCAGCGCCTGGCGGTATGAATTAAGCGCTTCTGCTGGATTGCCCAAGCCGTAAAGCTGGGCGTCAGCTTTCAGGATCAAACTCGCCTGCAGTTCCTTCGGGTCCTCACTCAGCTTGATATCCCTGTCCACTGCTGAAATCAGTCCCTGCCAGTCGCGTTTGCGCAAACAAAGCGACTGCCGAATCCGAATCAGGGCAAGAGATTCCGGAGAAATTTTCTCCGCCTCGGAAAGCGCTCTCTCGCATTTATCAGGCTGGTTTAACAGGTCCAGATTTAGTTGAGCAAGCTCCATCAGATACGCGAGCTTAAGCTCACCTGGCTCAAGTGCCTCGCAAATTTTTTCCAGACAGCTTTGAAGCAGTTCCAGATTTTTCCTGGAACGCGCAATTGCCTCCAGCCGAAACAGCGCCAGGAGATTTTGAGGGTCAAGCTCCACAACTTTTTTCAACAACTCCAGCTCAGCTTCTTTCTCTCCCTCCAGCTCCTGTATTTGACTCAACTTGAACAAAAGAAGAGACTTGAGCCAGGAATCGCTCTCTGAAACCAAGCCCGCTAATTGGCTGAACGCGGATTTAAGCTCCTTGGTCTGCTTTAAGGATTCCAGGATTTCTATAGAAGCCGGAAGAGCATAAACCGCTTCCGGCTCCTTGAACAACTTCTGATACCATTCCAGCGCTGAAAGAGGCGCGGAGATCCGACCCTCCATTAGAACCGCAATCCTATAAATATACGCAATCGTAATTGCCTTTTCCTTTTTTACCTCCGCAAGCTCAACCAGCCTCTGATAAACCTCAGACAGCTTCTTCCAATCCCCTTCCTCCAGATGAATCTGTGCCCGGGTCAGAAGCGCATAAAGATTCTCCGGGTCCTCCTGACCAAGCTCCTCCAAAATTTTGCCCGCTTCCTTTTTATCTCCGACCTGAAAAGCCAGAACTCTTGCCCGGAGAATTTTCAATGCCCGCGCCGTATCTGGCTCGCAAAGGCTAGCCCGCTTTGCATAAAGCTCAGCTATCTCCTGATAATTGTTTTCCTTCCGTGCAAGCTCCTCCAGCAAAATCAGCCCAAGGTTTTTCCACTCCCGGCATTCCTCAATCCGCTCAAACTCTGCTAAAGCCTGGTCCTTTTGACCAAGCCTCAGCAAGCACTCCCCCGCGCGAAACCTCAGCCAGTCCTTTTCCGATTTGTCCTGGCAAACATCAGCCTCCCGGGATAGAAGTTTTGCCAGTTCTGCCTGCTCCCCTTTGCTTAACGCGGAAATCTCTTCCAGCCGTAGAGAAACCGCTTCACCAAGCTCAGCAAGGAATGTCCCGATTTTTGTTCCCACCATCCTGTTTTCCCTCTTAAACGATATGGTTAGCATATAAGCTGATAGGCTGGTAAGAAAAGAAAAAATCGTGTGCGCGACTTTAGTCGCAATTTTCCATTATCCTCCTATCAGCTTATCATCTTATTATTATCAGCCAATTATCCTTTTCACTGCTCCGCGAGCAACTGATAAATCACCTGGAGAAGCCTCTCTGCAAACTGCTCCGGGCTAGCGCCAGTTCCTTTATTGATGTATTTTGCTGGCGCCGCGTATTTTAAAACCTTCTTGAAAGTGTCATCGCATTTGTAAGAGGTGAAGAAGAGTATGGGCGTAAAGCGCTTTTTGTCAAAGCCCTTTTCAATGGCGCGGAGGATCACAGCGGCGTTGATCCCGTTCAGGATGGGCATCGCCACATCTAGGATGCTGAGCGAGATGGGCTGATTCTCTTTCAGCCTCGCAGTTACCTTGCTGATGAACTCCTCGCCATTCTTGCATGCTTCCACCTGCTTGGCGATCCCTTTTTCCAGCATCATATTGCCAATGGTCTTTAACAAAAGCGGGCTATCCTCCGCGGCAATAACATACTGAAGGGGACGGATCTTCTGCTCCTTCTTCTTCGCTTGCTCTTCCATCTGCAAGATCAATCCGCAGTTGGAGCAATGCGCCAGTTCCTGACCACCAGACACCATCACAAAATACTCAACCTCTTCTCCGCAACTCGGACAAAATAGTTTTCCCGGATTAGCCACTTTATCTCTCCTTTGCTCTTTTTTTCAGAATATCCCTGCTTTTCGGGAATGTCAAGCCAGTTCGGGATTCTATCATGTCAAGTATTTTGTGTCAGATAATATATTGGGGCTTGGTTATCTTTGTATCTGAAGACCCCCGAGAACATAATCATCTCTAACCTCTGCTGATTGTTAAAGCGCCATAATTTTCGCGCCAGAACTCATTTTCTCAAAAAATTCTTTAATTGACTTTTCTAAATACATCAAATATATTTGTCAATAGGCAAGGACAAATGAGAGAAGTTTATGTAATTGGGGTTCATACGATTAAGTTTGGAAAGTATCTCGGGAATAGCATCAAGGAATTAACAGCCTGGACAGTTGAAGGGGTTTTGAAGGACGCTGGCATAGAGAGGAAACAAATACAGTCCGCGTGGTTTTCCAACTCGGCGTGGGGAATGCGTAATTTTCAGCACTGCATTCGTTGGGAGGTTGCGCTCAGGTCTCTGGGCATTGATGGCATCCCGATCACCAATGTTGAGAACGCCTGCGCTGGAGGAGCTACTGCTTTTAATGGCGCATGGAAGGATGTGGCGCTGGGGATAACAGACATTTCCCTGTCAGTAGGAGCAGAGCCTGGGCTTGGAAAAATTTTATCGCGACGCTAAATTGCTTCAGATTTATGAGGGAACAAATCAGATCAACCTGCTTCCCACCTGGGACAATATGATTGAAAGGAGCGCAAGCCTTTGAGACAAAGGGAGGAATGATGGATCAGGAAACTTTGAACTCTGTGTTAACGATGGTTGAGAAATTCAGCGATAAGGAGCTTGCTATAAATGCCTTAAAAATAGACGAATACCCGGTTTCAAAATATCCTTTGGAAATCCTGAATGCGGCAAAAGAAATTGGTCTGTTCCAGTTTTTGCTTTCTGAGCCGCAAGGCGGGGTCGGAGGCTCGCCAGAGGAGTTTGCTCTTTTGCTGGATGTTATTTCTCAGAGAGAAGCTGGGTTTGCTTCTATTCTTCTTTCACATAGCCTGGCTCAATATCTATTGTCTCAATCTGGCAAGGAGGTTAGCCCCGGGGAAATCCTTTGTTTTCCGCTTTATCTGGATGCGGACAATCTGGAGCCTTATTCGCTTGAGTCTATTAAAAGCGGAGAGGGTAAAATCCGTGTCTCTGGCAAAATTTCATCTATGCCAGGCGCGGGAATTGCCCAGCGTGCGCTCATTCCGGTCAAAGAGCAAGAAGGGATAAGTTTATTTTCTGTGAAAGTTGGTGAGCGAGGTGTAAAATTGGGAGAGCAGAATCTTACGCTCGGTTTGAGGAGTGCCTGTCATCAGGAGCTAATTCTGGAAAACGCTGAGCTTTTAGAAAAGGAAAGACTAGGAGAATTGGGATCAGCGCAGGCGCTTTGCCAGAGCGCTTATTTGAAATTTTATCCTTGCTTAAGCGCGATTTTAATCGGGCTTATTATTGGCTCTGCAAAAAGCGCGATTAGATATGGACTTGAGCGGTATCAGGGCGGGGATTTGATCGCGAATTATGAGCAGATGCGATTTTATTATGGGAGGATGCTTGCCAGTTATTATAGCTTGAAGCTGAGCCTGGAAAGGATTGCGAATAAGAATTCCTCGGATGATTTTTCTCGCATTTCTCTCAAGCTGTTAGCAGGTGAGCTTGCGGTTTCCGCGACAATGGACGGGGTTCAGCTTCTAGGCGGATACGGTTATATGCACGATTATGGTCAGGAGAAGAGGATGAGGGATGCGAGACAGGTCGCAGGGATGATGGGAGTGGACAGGTTTCTCACGGTCTCTTTAGCAGAGCGTTTGATTAAAAATTTGACTTAGGGGACCCTATGAGACCGGAATTGCTTCTAGCCAAAATCGCCTTGAATGTAATCAGTTTTGAATTAAAGCGTGGCACACTGCTCAAGTCTCTGCGCAAGAGTTGGAAGCATAAAACTTTATCTCTGGCAGAAGGGTATTTCATTTCAGATTTGCTGGAGGAAAAAGGTCAAAGAATATCAATAATATGGTTCTCGCGCTTCTGAGAAGAAAAACTACCCTAAAGCACCGCCCTCATCCCCTCATCAGTGGCGCGTTTCGCAATATGGCTCTGACTCCAGCCAGTGTCTATGAGCGGGTGATGCCAGCAATGAATATGAAGGTCGCACGCGCCTTTCATCAACTCGCCAACTTCATCCTCAGTGATCGTGCCCATCCGAGCGCCCATCCCTTCAACAGTATGATAAGCACGGAGCGCATCTTTCCGCCACCTCGGCTCAAAACTCGGCTCGTAATCCTCACTTACCATCTTCCTCGCCTTTGCCATTCCCGTTCATCCTTTTTTACTCCGCGGAAAAATTTTGCCTTTCCAAAACTTGCGCCTGAGTCAATGCTTTCTTCCGATCAAATGTCTTCAGCCTTTCCTATCATACTCTTCACCAATACTCGTCTTCCTTATCCATCTTTAAGCATTCACACTTTATTCTTTTTGCTTTTCATCTTCCTAGAAACCCGCCATCCACTACCAGCACTGCTCCGTGCACATAGTCTGACGCGGAGGAAGCTAGGAACACGATTGCGCCCTTAAGGTCTTCTGGCTTGCCCCATCTTCCAGCCGGGATGCGCTCTAAAATTTGCCGCGAGCGGACTTTGTCTTTGAGCAACGCGGTGTTGAGCGGGGTTGCCATATACCCGGGTGCTATTGCATTGACATTGATTCCTTTGCTCGCCCATTCATTGGAAAGCGCTTTAGTGAGTTGCGCTACTCCGCCTTTGGATGCGGAATAAGCTGGGACTGTGATGCCTCCGGAGAAGGAAAGTAGCGAGGCGATATTGATGATTTTTCCATAGCCTTTTTTAAGCATAATTTTTCCAGCCATCTGGCACAGGTCAAACACCGCGGTGAGATTTATCTCTAAAATTTTATCCCAATCTTCAATCGGGAATTCTTCTGCTTTATGCCTTTTGGTAATGCCAGCATTATTTACCAGCACATCAATGGTTCCAAAGGTCTTGATGAATTTTTGAAACGCGCGTCTGCGTTCCGCTCTTTTGGAAAGGTCAGCCTTTATGCCTACACATCTTCCAATTTCAGAAAGCTCTTTTATGCTTGCGTTCAAATCCTGGGAAATGTCAATGATGCAGACCTCTGCTCCAGCTTCAAGAAGCGCTTGCGCCATTGCCTTGCCAAGCCCGTAAGCCCCTCCAGTGAGCAGGGCTTTTTTACCTTTTAGCTCAAATTGTTTCAGGATCATCCTTTGCCTCAATTTAGCTTCTGGCGCTCTGGAACGCAAATTCTTTTATCTCGGAGATGGCTCCTGCACCGAGAGGGTTGGTCAGGAACTCATAATATCTTCCTGTTGTGTAGTTCTGCATCCAGGCGCACATATCACCGCACTGGTTCGGACCAGGTCCGTGGAAATTAGTTGCGGACTTGAGATTCATTGCCGCATCCCAGCACTCATCCAGATTTGTATAATCCAGAAGATTAACATAAACTGGCGCAACATTTTTCGGCGCCCTGCAAGGCCAGGCAATCCTTCCGTCCGGGTCAACATGAGGACGGAGCGTGGGAAGGCAATGATAGTCCTGAACATAAAGCAACATCTCTAAAATATGATAAGAGCCAATGATGAGCCTTGCCTGTTTCTTGCGCGTAAGGATTTTTGAAGCCAGCGCCTGGTAGTCATCCCTGTTAATCATATCTTGCTTGAAAGAAAATGTCCCTTCGCTTTTTTTGCCGTGATAATTGATGGGAACCGGAGCAAACCAGACATCCCCAAGGTCATTAGCAAAATCCAGCACATCTCCAGCATCTTCAACCGTGTCCTCACCAATCACCGTGTTAACCACCAGCTTGAAATCAACAACCTTCCTGAGCTCCCGAAGCATCAGCAAATTCACAAGCACCTGCTCAACCCTTTTCACGCCCCAGAGTTGCTGAAGTTTTGGTATGCTCAAGCTGTCTAGGCTGACAATAATTATGTCCATCTGCCTTAGCCATTTGCGCCATTCAGGCTTTTTCAAAACGCTATCCAGAACATAACCATTCGTATTGATCATCAAAGGATGATACCCGAGGTTAAAGGCAAGCTCCGTGAATTTGGGCAAGTCCGGGTCAATTGTTGGCTCTCCTCCACAGAAATAAATCGCGCTTGTGCCAGTTCGCATCAACTTGAGCACTTTTACACGCTCATCAAAATCAAGATGCTTATCCTCCAGGTTATAATAGGCATTGCCCCGATGATCATCACAATACGAACAGCGAAAATTGCATCTGTAAAGAAGTGTCCAGATAAAATACAAAGGCCTTAACGCGTGGTTGCCCTGTTTCCATCGTTGCCGATTGATCCGGTAGTTGTTAATAGCAGTGGCTAGCGATTTCATCTTGCGCTTCTGGTCAGCCAGCTTATCACGAAATCTGTCATCCGAGTCCTTGTGAATCAAAGGCTCTATCTCGCGCGCAAGCTGAACCGCCTGTTCCTGCAAAGCCTTCCAGTCCGGATGACCAGGCTTGCTCTGGTAATAGTTAAATGTTATTGGCTTTGGCTCTATCATTTCATCCTCACCTCATAAAGAGGCTCTTGTCCCTTAAGCACTCGCAGAGCCTCCTTTGCCGCACTCTCTTTCAACTCCCGGATCGCGCCCTCAGAATACCAGGCATAATGCATCGTGAGAATCACATTTTCAAAATTCCGAAGCGGGCTATCAATCGGCAATGGCTCGCTCTCAAAAACATCCAAACCAGCCCCAGCAATCCTTTTCTCTGCTAAAGCCTCAATCAATGCCTGCTCATCAATCAGCGCTCCTCTGCTAGTGTTAATCAGATACGCAGTGGGCTTCATCAGGGAGAGCAATTTTTTATTCACCAGATGCCGGGTCTTTTCATTAGAAGGAGCGTGAATGGAGATGAAATCACTTTGCCGAAAAAGGTCCTCCAGAGAAACCGGCTCTGCGCCTAAACATTTAATTTCAGCTTTTTTAACAAACGGGTCATAAGCCAGAATTTTTCTAAACAATGGCTTCAATTTAGAAACTAGAGTTCTTGGAATATGACCAAAGCCTACCAGTCCCACATTTAGAGCGCACATCCGCGGGATAGGCTGAATTTTCTGGAGAGAATACTGATTCTTGCGAAGCAGATGGTCTCCGAGAAAAATTTTCCGGTGAAGAGCTAGAATCAGCGCGAGCGCGTGGTTGGAAACCTCATCCAGACAATAGTAAGGCACATTACAAACCTTGATGTTTTTAGACTTTGCCGCCTCCAAATCAATGGTGTCAACCGCAATCCCATACCGAACAATCACTTTTGCCTTTTCCATCGCCGCAATCACCTTGGAATCGCACGGGCAATACTGAGTAAGCAACCCATCCGCATCCCGAACCTGAGGAATCAATTCTTTAGGCTCCCGCGTCCGTGTTTCTAAAATCTCCACACCCTTCAACTGCTGGAGAACCTTCTTCTCAATATCCACATCCCCATATTCCTGATAGTTAATCACAACCTTCATAATTCTTGCCTCTTTGTCCGAGCAAATTTAGCCACCGCAACGGTCGCAGACCATTGACCCCTTATCTCCTCACATCCCCTCCCCGGCTCTTGAGCACTTGCTCAACATCCTCTCGTGTCCCCCAGAAATAATCCCCGCTCATTCCTAGCTTCATCGCGCTCACGGCAATTCCGAATTTCAAACCAAGCTCTAGGTCATTCTGGAGCCAGCCGAAGATCAAGCCTGCGGTGAACGCGTCTCCAGCTCCGAGCCGGTCAATGGTTTCCGTGATCGGATATCCCGGCTCAAATAACAGCTTCCTGCCGTCCCATGTCATCCCGCCTTTTCCGCCCAGGGTGAGCACCGCAATCTCTGGATTGAACCTCCGCTTGAGCTCCCGCACAACCGCGTCCGGCTCGCCCCTGATCTTGAAAACCGTTTCCGCGTCTTCTCTGGTCATCGTCAGGATCGTGCAATCAGTGAGCAAAGGCGCAAGCGTTTTTGCGGCTTTTTCCGGCGACCAAAGTTTGGCGCGATAATTTAGATCAAAGGACACTGGGATTTTCTTTTGAAACGCTCGCTTTCTCGCTTCAGCAACAACCTGCTTACAACCTGGAGATAGCGCTGGAGTGATGCCAGTGAGATGAAGGATTCTAGTATTAAGCAAAAATTTCCAATCCATTTCCTCGGGCTTTAATTTTGAGAGCGCAGAGAACCTCCGGTCATAAAGAACCGCGCTGGAACGAGGCGGAGTCGCGAACTCAAGATAATAAGTCCCAACCCGGTCTTCTTTAGTCCAGATCACGCCTGAGATGTCAACCCCGTGCCTTGCGATATCCGCGGAGATCCTTCTACCCAAAGCATTGTCTGTGAGCCTAGATACCCACGCGGTTTTCATTCCCAACCTTGCGAGCGCAACCGCCGTGTTGCTCTCGGTGCCGCCTGTATGCAAATCAACCCTGGTCGTATTCTCTAGGCTCTCTCCAGCCCGGACCGAAATCCGGACCATTGTCTCTCCAAAAGTGGTCAAATCAAATTTCATTATAATTTCTTTGAAAAGCCTAAAGCGATTGTTAAGATAAGTCAAGCGGATTTTTTTCATTTTGCCTCAGCCCCGGACCCAAAACCTGGCGCAAAAAATTTTTTCCGCCTTGCGTTTCAACAGGCACCTGAATAGAATAGCAGACAAATGAAGATAATCGCTGACTTTCATATCCATTCTCGCTTCTCCCGTGCCACCAGCAAGGAGCTATGCCCGGAAGAGATTGATTACTGGGCTAGGGTCAAGGGCTTGCAAATAGTTGGCACAGGCGATTTCACGCATCCGGATTGGAGAAGGGAACTGATGGAAAAGCTGGAACAAGCAGAGTATGGGCTTTATCAGCTTAAAGAAAAATATCGGATCAAAAACCGAATGTTGCCTCCTGATTCAGAGATGATGCGTTTTATGTTCAGCGCTGAGATCAGTTGCATTTACAAAAAAGCTGGCGCAATCAGAAAACTGCATCATCTCATCCTGACACCCAGCCTGGAGAGCTCAGAAGCTATTTCCAAAAAACTCTCCAGAATAGGCAACCTCAAATCAGATGGCAGACCCATTCTCGGATTGGACTCAAAAGACCTGCTTGAGCTCATATTAGAAGCAGATGCGTCCGCAATTCTGATCCCGGCGCATATCTGGACTCCCTGGTTCAGCCTGTTCGGCTCAATGAGCGGATTTGATTCAATTGAGGAATGCTTTGAGGAATTCTCGGACAAAATTTTTGCCCTGGAAACAGGTTTGAGTTCAGACCCGGCTATGAACTGGAGGCTCTCTGCTCTGGACCGCTTCACACTGGTTTCAAACTCTGACGCTCACTCGGTAAAAAATCTCGCAAGAGAGGCGTGTATCTTTGATTGTAAGATGGATTACAATTCATTGATGACCGCGCTCAAAAATCCAGAGCAGGGATATCTTGGAACAATTGAGTTTTTTCCTGAAGAAGGCAAATACCATTATGATGGTCATCGCAAATGCGGAATCCGCTTTTCTCCAAAGGAAACCAGAAAACATAATGGGCTATGCCCTAAATGCGCCAAGCCTTTGACTATCGGCGTGATGAATCGTGTGGAAGCTCTTGCTGACAGGGACGCGCCGAAAAAGCCTGAGAACGCGGCTGGATACAAGAGCCTGATCCCGCTTGCAGAGGTTCTTGGAGAAATTCTCAGAACCGGACCTCAGAGCAAGTCAGTGGAGCAGGAATACCTTCGCCTGACCCAGAAACTAGGACCAGAGTTGAAAATACTCTTAGAAATCCCGATTCCAGATATCCAGAAACAATCTCCTGCTCTCGCAATTGCCATTGAGCGGATGAGAAAAGGAGAGGTCAGGGTTGAGCCCGGATATGACGGAGAATATGGAATAATCACGGTGTTTGCGCCAGAGGAGCTAGAACCGCTGGCAAGGGGTCAGGATGGATTTTTTCAGGCGCCAAAAAAGGAAAAGGAAAAAAAGGAAAAAATAGAACCGAAAATACAGGCGCCTGAAACTTTTTCTTTTCAACATACGAGAGAAGCTATGCCCGGGCAAATTCAGCTTGACGCTCTTCAGAAACAGGCGATTGAGTCCAAAAGCCTCAGGCTTTTGATCAAAGCGGGACCCGGAACAGGTAAAACCTGGACTCTCACGAGAAGGATTGCGCATCTGATTGAAACAGGAGATGCAAAGCCTGAGCAAGTGCTCGCTATTACTTTCACCAATCAGGCTTCTGAAGAAATGAGAGAGCGGCTACAGAAGCTGATTGGAGAAAGAAGCGAGTGCATCACGATCCGCACCATCCACGGATTCGCTTATCAATTGCTTAAAGAATTCAGCGCTGAACCAGAAAAAGTTTCTATTATTGATGAGCCTGCCAGGATGGCTCTGCTTCAGGAGATTGCTGAGCAGATGAAAAAAGAATGCCCAGAACTCGCACCAAAATTCAGCTTGAAAAAAATCTCAGAACTAATCTCCAGAACCAAAAACTATCTCATAACTCCGGATCAGCTGAGCGCTATTGGCGATTCCGCAAAGGCTCTCAAGGAAATCTACACCAGATACCAGGCGCGATTAAATTCAGAAAATTGTCTTGACTTTGATGATATAATCTTCAATGCTGTCAAAATCCTTAGCAAGCAGGAAAATGCTGAAAAGGTCCGCAACCAGCTCCGCTTCATCTTTGTGGATGAGTATCAGGACATAGACTTTGCTCAATATCATCTGATCAAATTGCTCACTGGAGAAAAAACCGCTCTATGCGTAATTGGCGACCCTGACCAGAGCATTTACAGCTTCAGAGGAGCAAGCCCGGAGTTCTTTCTCAGATTCACACAGGACTTCCCGGACGCAGAGACCATTGAGCTTAAAAAATCCTTCCGCTCCTCAGACACAATCCTTCTGGCTTCTTCGCAAGCTCTGTCAATGCCAGAACCGCTCTGCCACTCAGGAATTAAAGGTCCTAAACTAAAAATCATTGAGCTTCCTACTGAACGCGCAGAAGCTGAATTTGTCGCGCACGAAATAGAAAAACTTGTCGGTGGGGTAGGCTTCTTTTCATTTGATAGCCAAAGAGTCTTTGCTGATTCTGAACCTGAACAATTGAGCTTCTCAGACATCGCAGTCCTATTCCGCGCCTCTGTCCAAATTCCTCCCTTGATCCAAGCCTTCTCCAGGCTCGGAATACCTTATCGCATCCTTGCAGAATCCCCGCTCAAAAGCAAATTCTTCAGAATATGCCTCTGGACATTGCAAATCCTGTCCAAGCCTTCAACACCGTTCCTCATCAGGCTCGCTCTCTCTGAAATTTTCCCGGAGCAAAAATTCTTCCCGGAAAACCAATCCGCTTTCAAAGACTGGCTCATACAGAAATCTGATTCTCCAAAAGCTAAAGCCTTGTTGAACCTTATCCAGGAATCTTCAGATATGCCTGCCCCGGAAATTATGGAGAGAATTTTTTCTTTGATTGATGCTAATGATGATGAAATTGCAGAAAAAGAGATGGTCAAAGAACTGGTATTAGACCTGGTCAAAATCCGCTCAAAACAAAAACCAATTGGCTCGCTCGCGGAAATCCTGGAAATGCTGAGACTCGCAAGCCCTCAGGATTTTTATGACCCTCGTGCAGATAAAGTCTCAGTTCTCACAATACATTCTGCCAAAGGCTTGGAATTTGAAGCAGTCTTCATTGTGGGCTTGGAAGAAGGAATTATTCCTCACATCTCAGCCCGAACAGAAAAGGAGATTAGAGAGGAAGCCAGAATCTTGTATGTTGCAATGACCCGCGCAAAAAAATTCCTGTATCTCTCCCGCGCTAAAAAACGCGTGCGCCTTGGCAAAACATCAAAGCAATCTGAAAGCAGATTCTTAAAACGCATTGAACAAAACCTTCTGCTCCCACTCCATACTGAACTAAAACCCCTCAAGCCTGAATCAAAACAACTCGGACTGTTTGAAAAATAATCTTCTCACGCGAGTCCGCAACACCAGCCGCTCAAGGGTCTGCGACCCTTGGGTGCAGGGTTACGACTTTTCAAGGAAAGCGCAGAGTCGGGACTGGTTCCTGCGACCCTTGGGTGCAGGGTTACGACCCTGCTTGTTCCGCGAGCCCGAACAGGCTAGCCTGTCTTTTTTTAAAAAATCGGGTCAAGGGTCTATGACCCTTGGGTGCAGGTGAAAACCTGCCAAAGACCAATTCTATCAATGCCGGGGGCTGGTAATTAGCAGGTTTGCAAATATAGGACCGCAAGCCCTCTTGTCAGGGGGGGCAGGCACTCCTGCCTGCCACAAGGGTCGCAGACCCTTGACCCAATTTTGGGGCTTCTGCGGCACCAGCCGGGACCGTGCTAAGAACTCCGCGCGATCATGCTCCCGGCTGGCTATTAACTTGTCAAAGAGCAATCCAATCATTGCCGGGGGCTGGTAATTAGCAGGTTTGCATTTCTAAAATGCTTCTGCTGTTCCGCTTACTCCACTGTTGAAGCCCAAGACCGGAAGCGTTGACCTCCATCAAGCTTGCGCCCGAACCGCATGATGTTTTGCTGTGAAACGCTCCTGAATCTAATGGTCCTTGAGGCTTGAAAACCGGTTCAGAAAGAAAGAAGGTTGAGCCGAAACGCGGTGCAGGCGATTAGCCTGCCTGGCGTTAAGTCTCCTCCTTCCAAGCATTCAGAACCGGTAAAGGGCTGTGCCCTTACCTTGGCTCTAGCGCGCACCGTTGTATCTGTGAGCTTCTCGCGCCGAGGTCCCAATAACGCAAACCCAATGAGTCGCTCCTCATTCAAATGAAAAGCGAACAATGTTGTCAAAATAACCACTGGATAATATACGATTGAAAAAGCATTTTTCAAGGGTTTTGTTCGGCGGGACCGAACACTTTGTTTTGCATTAAAATCAATAAGTTACGCTCTTAACCATGTTTGATTTAAAAAACGGGTCAAGGGGCACGCCCCTTGTCAAGGGACTCTGTCCCTTGTGACCGCTTCTGACATTACCCTATGCTATAATCAGAACAAATGAAAAAATGCATTTTTTACTTGACAGATTATCTGAATGTGATAAAAGCAAGCTAAGAGGAGCAGAGGGATGAGTTCAAGTTTGGACATATTTCTCGCTTGCTATGAATTAGTCCATTCAGAGTGTTTTCTAAAATTTCCTTATTCCATAAAAACTTTCCAGAATTTTTGCGCTCTTGTTCCGAGAGATTCTGCAAATTTTCATAAAAAAGTAATTAAAAAGGAAGGATGAAAAAATGAAAAAGGGAAAAGGATTTTTATGGGGGATTATTGTGGCTATTTTGGTTCTTGCAGGATGTGGGCAGGGACAGGATAGTGCAAGCGATGAGATTGGTCTGGGCAATGATGAGGACTTTGGAGTAATTTCAAGCGAGCAGAGCACGGTTAATACGAAGATAAAATCCAAGCCCCCTCTGGTTAGCAATTCCACCAGCGCAACCTTTAAGTTCGTGTGCACTTCTGCTCCCTGCAGTTTCAAATGCAATCTTGATGGCGCTGGCTGGACAAAATGCAAATCACCAAAGACTTATATTGGTCTTTCTGAGGGCACACATACCTTTAAGGTCAAGGCTGGCAAGAATGGAGTCTGGGACAAAAGCCCTGCAAGCTATAGCTGGAGCGTTTATGCGCTCGCCGCTTCGGTTTCTGCTGGTTATTTTCATACCTGTGGCCTGACCACTTCTGGAGGCGTAAAATGTTGGGGATGGAATTATTTTGGTCAACTTGGGAATGGGACTTGGACAAATAGCAATGTTCCAGTTGATGTTTCCGGATTATCTTCCGGCGTAAGCGCAATCTCTGCTGGTGAATATCATACCTGCGGCCTGCTCACTTCTGGAGGGGTAAAGTGCTGGGGCAATAATTATAATGGTCAACTTGGGAATGGGAATAATACTAGAAGCAATGTTCCAGTTGATGTTTCCGGCTTATCTTCCGGCGTAAGCGCAATCTCTGCCGGTTGGATCCATACCTGTGCCCTTACCTCTTCCGGAGGCGTAAAGTGCTGGGGCAATAATTATAATGGTCAACTTGGGAATGGGAACAACACCAGTAGCAATATTCCGGTGGATGTAGTTGGCTTTGGTCCGTAAAGGAATTTTTTAGATTGATTTTTATTTGTGATAAGGACGAGTAATTTGTGTAGGGTTGCGTGGTATGCGTTAGGCTAGTTTTTTGTTGAAAAGGCATTTTCAGGCACAGAGATGAAAAATAGTTTAGAGGTAAGGCGTAGCTTTAAGCTCTTTATTAAGCAATAACATATTCTTAGCAGGTTTTGTTTGATTAGGGCATTGCTTGCGGATTTGAAAAAAGGCAGAGGCGCAAGGCAAACTAGCTGTTTAGAAAAAAAGGAAAAAATTTTCTTGACAATGCTGGTATTTTTAGTATAATCAAAAACAATTGAGGAACTACCGCAACTGTTTGGCTATTTCAGTTAAGTAGTTGTCAGAAAGTCAACTGTTGGAGGCAGTATTGAGGGAACACATTTTCAGAGGGATGAGGTCTATTTTATCAAGCCTTATTCAGCTTGGGTCTTGGATTTATCTTCACTCCTGCTTTAATGGTATCTGCTGGCTTTTTAGTGGAAAACTGAGCTTAAAAGCGCTTGCTTTGTTTTTCGGTATGGGCTATTATATTATTGCTGTTCAGGATTGAAGTTCTGGCTAAGGATGTTTATATTTATATATAGAGATAATTATGAATAAGAGGCGGTTCTCAAAGAGGAGTTGATTTAATCAAATGGAGTCAGGTCATCATTCAGATAGTCAAGATTTGAGCCTATGCGGAAGGGTCCGGCAGGCAACAGGTGAGTATGTTTTCAAATGCTACCAGTGCGGAAAATGCTCAGCAGGATGTCCTTTGGGAATGGAAATGGACTATCCGCCCAGCCAGATTATCCGGATGATTCAGCTTGGGCTTCCTGGTCTTGAAGAGAAGGCGCTTTCTTCTCGTACTATTTGGCTTTGCTTAACTTGCGAGACCTGTCAGGCACGGTGTCCCAAAGAGGTTGACCTTCCGAAAATTATGGATTTTTTACGCCAGGAGTCTTTGCGCAGGGGCTTGGCGCATCCGGACGCTAAAAAAATCATCTCGTTTCACCGGGCTTTCCTGGATTCTGTGGAGTATATTGGCAGGCTATTTGAAATGGGCTTGATCGCTGACTATAAGATTCGCAATCCCGGGCGGGCGTTCCAGGATGTTCTGGTTGCGCCGAAGATGTTTTTGAAGGGAAAGTTGAAGCCAATGCCGCATCTGCTCAAAGGCAGGTCTAATATCGGTAAAATTTTCCAGAAGGTTTGGCAAAAGGAAAAGAATAAATGAAGCTAGGATATTTTCCAGGTTGCTCTTTGCTCGGAACAGCGCGAGAGCTGAACGAGTCCACTTTTGCGGTGGCGCGTAAAGCTGGAATTGAGTTGAGCGAGATTCCGGACTGGAACTGCTGTGGTTCAACTGCGGCGCATAATTTAAATCATCTTCTCTCTCTGGCGCTTCCAGCAAGGATTCTTGCGCTTGCTGAAAAAGCTGGGCTGAGCGAGGTCCTGGTTCCCTGCTCAGCTTGCTACAATCGGCTTGCGGTTTCGCAATATGAGCTTAATCAAGATGAGGGGCTGAAAAAGGATGTCTCGGATTTGATTGAAATGGAATTTAAGGGCACGACAAAAATTTTGAACATAGTGGAATTTATGGCAAAGATTTTAGAGGATGAGAACATAAAAATAGAGAAGCCGTTTGCGCATAAGGTTGCGTGTTATTATGGCTGTCTGCTGGTAAGGCCTGCAAAGGTTTTAAAATTTGACCGCGCGGAAGACCCGCAAACAATGGATGAGCTTATGCGCAAGATAGGTGCGGAGACCATTGATTGGCCTGATAAAGTGGAGTGCTGTGGAGCTGGCTTGAGCGTTTCGCGCACGGATATTGTTGCAAAACTCTCTGGCAGAATTGTTGAAAGCGCAAGCAAGCGCGGGGCAGAGGCTATAATTGTTGGATGTCCTATGTGCCACAGCAATCTGGATATGAGACGAAATGATATTGAAAAGGCAATGGGCAAGAAATACGCCATTCCGGTGGTCTACATTACACAGGTAATCGGCTTGGCACTTGGCTTAAGCGAAAAGGAGCTAGGATTGCACCGGCATTTAGTTCCTGTGGTCTTCCCGGAAAAGGTTCAGCCAGAACAGGCAAAGCCTACGGAATCGCAACCAGCTGACAGGGTGGAGGAATAAGATGGCAAGGATCGGGGTTTTTATTTGCCATTGCGGAGAGAACATCGCAGGCACTGTTGATGTTAAGAAAGTTGCGGCAGAGGCTGGAAAATTCCCTGGCGTTGTGCATAGCGTAGAGTATAAGTATATGTGCTCTGACCCCGGACAATCTCTGATTAAGGATGCGATCAAGGAGAAGAAGCTGACTGGAGTTGTTGTTGCCGCGTGCTCTCCGAGAATGCACGAGACCACTTTTAGGAGAGCCTGCGCAGAAGCTGGTCTTAATCCATTCCTTTGTGAGATGGCTAACATTCGGGAGCACTGCAGTTGGGTTCATCCCAAAGAAGAGGCAACCACTCAAAAGGCGATTGACCTTGTGCGTATTATGGTTGAGAAGGTCAAGCGGAATCGGGCGTTATATCCGATCAAGGTTCCGATCACAAAGACCGCGCTGGTTTTAGGCGGAGGCATTGCAGGTATTCAGGCGGCTCTGGACATTGCGAATGCAGGACATAAGGTAATTATGGTTGAAAAAAGTCCGAGCATTGGTGGTCATATGCTTCAGCTTTCCGAGACCTTTCCGACACTGGATTGCTCTCAGTGCATATTGACACCGAGAATGGTAGAGGTTGCCCAGCATCCGAACATCACTCTTTACACTTACTCTGAGCTGGAGAGCCTGGAGGGATTTATCGGGAATTTCAAGGCGAGGATCAGGAAAAAGGCAAGAGGGGTTGATGAGAAGCTCTGCACTGGTTGCGGAGTGTGCATCTCCAAATGCCCTCAGAAGAAAATCCCGAGCGAATTTGACGCAGGCTTGGGAAAGCGCACAGCAATTTATGTTCCCTGTCCGCAGGCGGTTCCGAATAAGCCGGTGATTGACAGGGAGCATTGCACTTATTATCTGAAAGGCAAGTGCAGGATTTGTGAGAAGTTCTGCGAGAAAAAAGCCATCAAGTTTGACCAGCAAGATGAGATCATAGAAGTAAATGTTGGCGCAGTTGTTGTTGCAACCGGATATGACATTCTCCAGACAACTGATTTCCCGGAATACGGATACGGGAAATACAAAGATGTGATCACTGGGTTGCAATTTGAGAGGCTTGCATCCGCATCCGGTCCTACCCTTGGAGCTATCAGGCGTCCCTCTGACGGAAAAGAGCCGGAAACTATTGTATTTATTGCGTGTGCAGGCTCTCGCGATGAGGCAAAGGGTATTCCGTATTGCTCTAAAATCTGCTGTATGTACACAGCGAAGCACGCAATGCTTTATAAACACAAGGTGCATAACGGAAGGGCTTATGTGTTTTATATGGACATCCGGGCTGGCGGAAAGATGTATGAGGAGTTTGTTCGGAGGGCGATTGAGGAAGACGGAGTGATTTATATTCGGGGACGGGTGTCCAGGATTTATGAGGAAGATGGGAAACTGATTGTGAAGGGAGCAGATACGCTTCTTGGACATCAGCCAGTAGAGATCAAGGCTGATATGGTTGTGCTTGCGAGTGCGATTGTCGCGAATAAAGATGCGGAATCGCTAGCGCAGAAACTTCGCGTAAGCTATGACCCATATCATTTCATCAGCGAGGCTCATCCAAAATTAAGGCCGGTTGAGACCAATACTGCGGGGATTTTTGTCGCAGGAGCAACTCAGGCGCCTAAGGATATTCCTGAGGCAGTTGCGCAGGCTTCAGGCGCGGCGGCAAAGGTTTGTGCGCTGTTCTCTTCTTCTGAGCTCGCGCGAGAGCCTGTTATTGCCGTGGTGAATCGTTTGCCTCCTCCTGTGTTTTCAACCTGCACTGGGTGTTTCCTCTGCGAAAAAGCCTGCCCTTATCAGGCGATAGAGCGGGAGGAGATCAAGGACAAGAAGGGCAATGTTTTGAAAGTAGTTGCAAAGGTCAATCCTGGCTTATGTCAGGGATGCGGAACCTGCGTGGCGCTTTGTAGAGTCAAGGCGATTGACCTTCAAGGATTTACCAATGAGCAGGTTTATGCTGAGTTATGCGCGTTATAGGTGAAGGACTATGTCGGAATTTGAGCCGAAAATAGTAGCTTTTGTCTGCAACTGGTGCACCTACGCTGGAGCTGACCTTACAGGGACCAGCCGGATAAAATACGCGCCTAATGTCCGGATGATTCGTCTTCCCTGCACCGGCCGTATTGACTTTATGCTTTTGCTCAAAGCCTTTGAGCAGGGAGCGGATGGGGTCATTGTCTCCGGCTGTCATCCGAATGATTGCCATTACACTGCTGGTAATTTTCACGCGAGAAGGCGCTGGATTATTTTCCGTGCGCTTTTAGAATTTCTGGGGATAGACACAAGGCGGGTGCATTTCGCATGGGTTAGTGCGGCAGAGGGCGCTAAATGGGCTGAGTTTGTTAATTCAGTCACGGATGAGATAAAGAAGCTCGGACCTTATGAGGCTTATCAAAAAGTGCAAAGTATGGGAATTGAATAATGGAAGAGCTTAAGAAAAAAGCGCGTGAACTTTTAGAGAGCGGGGCAGTTAAGGTCATAATCGGCTATGGCAAAGGCTCTGCAGATAGGCCGCGCGCTATATTTATTCGGAAGCCAGAGCATACAGACCAGCTGATTTATAATGAGCAATGCCTCCAGAACCTTGCTGTTTATCTGACCAAGCCAGAGGTCAAGGGATTGGGCAAACCCGCGATTGTTGCAAGAGTTCCAACACTGCGCGCCATCCTCCAGCTTTCCTCTGAAAATCAAATCAAGGAAGGCGATGTATTGGTTCTTGGTATTTCTCTTGAAGGTAGGCTTTTAGAGATTCCTGACTTCAAAGCGATTGAGACATATCTTGCTGGATGCAATCTGGATTTGACATCTGAAGAGAAAGCTAGCATAGAGAAGCTGGAAAAAATGAGCGCGGATGAGCGATGGAAATTCTGGCAGGAGCAGTTTGCAAAGTGTATTAAGTGTTATGCGTGTCGTGCGTCCTGTCCAATGTGTTATTGTGAGCGTTGTCTTGTGGAATGCAATCAACCGCAGTGGGTTCCTGTTCCTTCGCATCAGATTGGAAATCTGGACTGGCATATTATACGGGCAATGCATCTTGCTGGTCGGTGCGTAGGATGCGGGAACTGCGAGCGCGCTTGTCCGGTTGGGATTCCTCTGATGTTGCTGAATAACAAGCTTGCAGAAGAGGTTTTTAAGAATTTTGGCTCACGCGCAGGATTGAAGGCTGGACAGGAATATGCATTAGGGGTGTTCAAACCTGATGATAAAGAGAATTTTATAAAATGAGCATAGAAAGAAAATTATTAAAAAAGGAGTCGCTGGAGCCGCTCTTCAATAAACTGAAGGGCGCTGGAAAGAGAATTATCGCGGCTGTGAGAAATGGCGAGACCATTACTTTTGAAGAGGTCTCTTCAGCGCGGGAAATTGCTAATGACTATATTCAGACAACGCTTTCTGCAAAAGGCGTTTTGTTCCCGCGCTGTGAGGCATTGTTGCGCTGGACTCAAGAGGGCAAAGAGATAAAGATTGAAGACCCAGCAGAGCCAAAACCTACTGTGGTCTTTGGGGTGCGTCCCTGCGATGCCGCTGGTTTTGATATCCTCAATTCAGTTTTCTCCTGGGATTATAAGGACTCGCAATTCATAAACCGGTATAAAAATACCGCGATTATTGGCGTAAGTTGCGCAAACGCTGATCAATACTGCTTTTGCACATCTGTTGGTGGGAATCCGGGGGGGACTAAAGGCTCGGATATTCTTTTGACTCAACTTGGAGCCGGAGATTATTTAGCTGAGATAATCACGGACAAAGGCAGAGAAATTGTGGCGCTTGCTCCGGAGCTTTTTGGAAACGCGCCAGCGGAGGAAAAAGAAAAATACCTTGCGAATGTGCCTGTTCAATTTGACTTAAAGGCATTGATGGAAAAATTACCTGCGGGGTTCAACAACAATGAGCTATGGCTTGAGCAATCGCTCAGGTGCCTTGGATGTGGCGCCTGCGCATTTGTTTGCCCTGCTTGCGCTTGTTATGACATTCAGGATGAGGCAAAGAGAGAAAAAGGCATGAGACTTCGCTGTTGGGATTCTTGTGGGTTCTCTCTTTTCACGCTTCACACATCTGGCCATAATCCTCGTCCGGTTCAAAGTCAGCGCTGGCGTCAGCGGGTTATGCATAAGTTTTCTTATATTGATGACCGACTTCAGGTTTTAGGATGCGTTGGATGTGGTAGATGCTCAAGGATATGTCCTGCGGATATGAATCTTTTAGAGCATCTAAAAGCCATTTCGGAGGCAAAGTAAAAGATGTCCGAGCCTAATATATACAAGCCATACTTAATGCGGATAGAAAAGATCACGGAGGAGGCTCCGGGGATCAAGACCTTTAAGCTGGTTTTTGTGAACGAGGAAGAGGGAAAGAATTTTTCTTTCAAGGCTGGACAGTTTGGTGAATACTCGGTGTTCGGAGAGGGAGAATGCACATTTTGCATTGCGTCTCCGCCAACGCGTAAGGGATATATTGAATGCACATTCCGCCAAGCAGGACGAGTGACCACTGCGCTTGCCAATCGTGAGGAAGGCGACATCATTGGTTTTCGCGGTCCTTATGGAAACACCTTTCCGCTTGAGCAATGGCAGGGAAAAAATCTGCTCTACATTGCTGGCGGAATAGCTCTTCCGCCTTTAAGATGTGTTATCTGGAACTCGCTGGATTGGAGAGACCGGTATAAGGACATTACGATTATCTACGGCGCGCGGACTGTTGCGGATTTAGTCTACAAATATGAGCTTGAGGAATGGAGCAAAAGACCGGATGTAAAACTTATCACAACAGTTGACCCTGGCGGAGAAACTCCGGACTGGAAGGGTGAGATAGGATTTGTTCCCACGGTTCTTGAAAAGTTAAGCCCATCCTCTGAGAACACTATCGCAATGGTCTGTGGACCTCCGATTATGATTAAATTAACCTTGCCAGTGCTCGCCAAGCTCGGATTCTCCCCTGAAAATATCTTCACAACTTTAGAGAACCGTATGAAATGCGGATTTGGAAAATGCGGGCATTGTATGGTGGGCAAGGTATATGTATGCAAGGACGGACCGGTTTTCACGCTTGCACAGCTTAATCAACTCCCGCCGGAATACTGATTCCAGGGGCGAAGGCGCTTTTGCCTGCGATTCCTCTTTGTGCGCATAGCAATTCCGCAAGCAATGAATCATTATTCTCATAAGAACAAATAATCCCAAAGAAAAACTCTTTTTCGGAGCAAGATGGTAGGGTAGGGGCAGAGTCGCGATCAGGGAGGGGGCTTGGCATTTATCATTTATTTAATATAATAAAATTATAGAAGAGATGTTTAATGGGATGAGACATCGCGGGACACAGGCGGAGAAGGAGCGCAGGATTCGGTCGCGGATGCGTTTTTTACTTAAGAGCAAGGGTATGCTTCGGGGCAGTCTATTGACTCTTGAGACCAAGTGCGGGAAGCCGGGATGCAGATGTGAGCGAGGAGAGAAACATCGTTTGGTGGTGATAGAGCAAAGCCGGAGAGGTAAGACCAGGATGCGGACTGTTCCTGCTGGTTTGAAGCGGGAGGTTGAGGAATGGGTCAGGAACTATCAGGAGTTTCGGGAGTTGCTGGAGGCTCTCTCGGAGCTGAACTGGGAGAAGCTGGAGGAGCGGAAGCGGGAAAAATAAGCAGACGGTTTTGTCCGAAAATTTCTATTAAAGCGGGAAATTGAAAAACATAGATTCAACTACCTCTAACTCGTTAACTATCTGTGCTTTGACCATTATCCCTCTTGATTATTCACCCATACCATCATTCCTATAATGGTTTGCGGAATTGCTGAAAATCAATTGAGAGAGTTGACAAAAACTTAAAAATTGCTATCATTACCTTCCAGGTTCCTCGGTAGCTCAGCTGGCAGAGCGGGTGGCTGTTAACCACTTGGCCGGGGGTTCGAATCCCTCCCGAGGAGCCAGAATTTTTATAATGAAAAACTGCGGGTAGCTGTTAATCCTGTCAGGCTTGACAGGACCGGGGGTTCGAATCCCTCCCGAGGAGCCAAAATTTTTATAATGAAAAACACGGGTGGCTGTTAATCCTGTCAGGCTTGACAGGACCGGGGGTTTGAATCCCTCCCGAGGAGCCAGAATTTTTATAATGAAAAACTGCGGGTAGCTGTTAATCCTGTCAGGCTTGACAGGACCGGGGGTTTGAATCCCTCCCGAGGAGCCAGAATTTTATGCCGGTGTTTGTCTATATAGTTCAAAGCCAGTCATCGGGAAGATATTATTGCGGTCAAACTGAAGACCTTGAGCGTAGGTTACAACAGCATAACGACCCTAATTATTATTGGACTAAAACCACGAAAGTGTTTCCCGGTCCTTGGAATTTGGTCTGGAAACAAGAGTTCCCGACCAGAAAAGAAGCTTTGATTAAAGAGAGAAGCATTAAGAATATCGGCATTCACAGATTTCTGGAACGGCAAAGGAAAAAAAACACGGATAGCTGTTAATCCTGTCAGGCTTGACAGGACCGGGGGTTTGAATCCCTCCCGAGGAGCCAGAATTTTTATAATGAAAAACTGCGGGTAGCTGTTAATCCTGTCAGGCTTGACAGGACCGGGGGTTCGAATCCCTCCCGAGGAGCCAGAATTTTTATAATGAAAAACTGCGGGTAGCTGTTAATCCTGTCAGGCTTGACAGGACCGGGGGTTTGAATCCCTCCCGAGGAGCCAGAATTTTTATAATGAAAAACTGCGGGTGGCTGTTAATCCTGTCAGGCTTGACAGGACCGGGGGTTCGAATCCCTCCCGAGGAGCCAAAATTTTTATAATGAAAAACTGCGGGTGGCTGTTAATCCTGTCAGGCTTGACAGGACCGGGGGGTTAGAATCCCTCCCGAGGAGCCAGAATTTTATGCCGGTGTTTGTCTATATAGTTCAAAGCCAGTCATCGGGAAGATATTATTGCGGTCAAACTGAAGACCTTGAGCGTAGGTTACAACAGCATAACGACCCTAATTATTATTGGACTAAAACCACGAAAGTGTTTCCCGGTCCTTGGAATTTGGTCTGGAAACAAGAGTTCCCGACCAGAAAAGAAGCTTTGATTAAAGAGAGAAGCATTAAGAATATCGGCATTCACAGATTTCTGGAACGGCAAAGGAAAAAAAACACGGGTAGCTGTTAATCCTGTCAGGCTTGACAGGACCGGGGGGTTAGAATCCCTCCCGAGGAGCCAAAATTTTTATAATGAAAAACTGCGGGTGGCTGTTAATCCTGTCAGGCAATGACAGGACCGGGGGTTTGAATCCCTCCCGAGGAGCCAGAATTTTTGGCTATTGTTTAATTTAGTTAGGCATCTCCATCAATTCTATTTCCGCGGGAATTTCTTCAACTAAGTTCAGCTCCAGGGCGTCTTCGTAAAATTTGTTCAAGCCCTTGAGATGATCGCTGGTCAGTGAATAGTCAATCCCTTTCCAGTAATTTACAGTCTCTTCCTGAGAGATCCAGTCGTATCCAACCATTGTCTTAGCCAGGGCACTCCAATCTTTTCTGGCGCTTTCAACAGCGGATTTCAAGGCGCGATGCAGGCTGATCACCTGCTCGCGTTTTTTGACTGAAGCTTCTCTTCTGACATGCCATAAGGCAAAGACCATTGGCAGTCCCGTGTGTTCCTTCCAGAGCTCGCCTAGGTCGTAATAGTATTGATAGCGGGACAGAATCTTTTCCCGGAGCGCGGAGTCTCCTATCAAGAGATGCGCCTCGGCTTCTGCCCAGGTGGTCTTGAACTGGCTGTTAAACTGGAGGTATTTGATGAGAATGATTTTCAGAAGATTGACTCCAGTGGCGCTGGCAGAGGTGGTTGAGATGGTCATTTCATCCAGGTCTTCCAGCGGAAGGTCTGAGAACAGGAGCACAGACCCGACCGGACCCGAGGAGCCGATACAGAGTTCGGGAAGCACGACATAATGGTCAAAATTCTGGCAGTATTCTATACTGCTGGAGATGCTGACATCAATCTGGTCTCGGCGGAGCATGAGGTTCAGGTCTGCGGGATGTCCTTGGACAAACTGGAAAAAAGTCTGATTAAAATTCTTTTTCAAAGGATAGAAATATGGATAACAATCCAGGTAAGGTATTTCTCCAATCAAAAGCTTATCCAAAACTTATTCCTCCTGTTCATCTCTTCCTTAATCTATTTAAGATAATGCAGATTTTCCTTTCAGCAAGGATTTACCGAGATGGTTATAAATAAATTTTCATTCGCCTCGCAAACTTCAACCGGGTTCATTCCTCGGTCGTGATCCTGAGCACTTCTTCTATGGTGGTGATGCCCAAGCCAAGCTTGCGAATGGCGGCCTCTCGTAAAATCATCATTCCCTCATCCATTGCGGCTTTCTTGATCTCTTGTCCGGGCGCTCTCTGGCAGGTCAGCTTTTTGATCTTGTCTGACATCTCCATCACCTCAAAAATAGCTGTGCGGCCCAAATAGCCAGTGTTTCTGCATTCCGGACATCCCTCTCCGGACCAGACCTGATAACGCTTTCCGCGGTCCTTGACCGGTATGTTCAGCATTTTCAGGTCGTCTTCGTTGAGCACGATCTCTTTTTTGCAGTGGGGACAGATTTTTCTCACCAGCCTTTGTGCCACGATCCCGATCACAGTGGATGAGATCAGGAACGGCTCAATTCCCAGGTCAAGCAGTCTGGTGATGGAGCTTGCAGTGTCATTGGTGTGGAGGGTTGAGAAGACCAGATGTCCGGTTAACGCGGCTTGGATGGCATAGGTTGCGGTCTCGCGGTCGCGGATTTCGCCCACCATAATAATGTCCGGGTCCTGGCGGAGGATGGTTCTCAGCGCGTTTGCGAAAGTGATGTCAATTTTGGGCTGAACCGCGACCTGGTTGAATTCCTCATAGACCATTTCAATCGGGTCTTCTATCGTAATCACATTTACCGCGGGCGAGGCGATCTTTTTCAGCGCTGAGTAAAGAGTGGTGGTTTTTCCAGACCCGGTTGGTCCTGTCACTAGGATGATCCCGTGAGTGTGAGCGATGAATTTGCGGAACAAGTCAAGCTCGCGCGGAAAGAATCCAAGGTTCTCAAGGTCTTGCATCAAGAGCGTCGGGTCAAAAATTCTCGTTACCACTTTTTCCCCGAACGCGGTGGGAAGTGTTGAAACCCTGAGCTCAATCTCTTTTCCTTTATGCTCTGTTTTAATCCTTCCGTCCTGGGGCTTGCGCTTCTCAGCAATGTCCATCCGGGCAAGAATCTTGATCCGGCTGACCACCGCGGTGTGAACCACTTTGGGTATTTTGTGGATATCGTGAAGCACGCCGTCAATCCGGAACCGGATCAGGCTGTATTCGCGTTTGGGCTCAATATGAATATCACTTGCGCGTTGAGAATAGGCGTAGCGGAAAAGATATTCCACTGCGTTGATTATCGGCTGGTCCTGCGCGTCAATCTGGTCTTCGGGACGCATCCGGATATATTGCTCCAGATTGCCTATGTCAAACGCAGGCTGAAGCTCTCGCTCCGCGGCAGAAACCGAAATCCTGAATCCGTAAAAGTCATTGATGATCCTTTGAATCTCAGAGCGGGAGCTAAGTTTTAGCTTGACATTCTTTCCGCTCGCCTGTTTGATTCCGTCCAGTCCCTCCAGATCAAACGGGTCGTCCGTGGCAACCACTAGGGTATTATTCTCAGCTTTGATTGGGAGCATTGAATGCTTTCTCGCAAATGCGCGGGAGATAGTTTTGGTGACCAGGTCAAGGTCAAGCTTGAGAGGGTCAATTTTGACGAATTCCATTCCCAGCTCATCTGCAAGGATTTGCATAATCAATTCCTCGGTGATCAATCTGTCGGGGTCATTAGGAACAGGATACTTAAAGCTGGCAAGAATCTGAACCGGAGAAATCTCCATTTGAATCTGACTCCTGGCCCGGCTAAACTGAAGCTCTTTTTGCTCCAGTTGAAGGCGTGCTTTTTGTTTGCCCTGTTTGACCTGTATTTCCTTCAACTGCTGGTCAGAGAGCAAGCCCCGGCGCTTCAAAAGCTCGCACAGGTTTTCAATCGTTACACGCTTCTCAAGCTCAATCAGACTCGGTTTTTTCTTTTCCTCTTTTGCCATTTTTAGCTCCAGAATTCGCTCTTGAGTTTCCTTCCCATAAGCGCCGCCACTGCCAGCTTTGGAGATTTGTCCGCATAGAGCAGGAGATAAACCTGCTCAGTTACAGGCATCTCAACATTATGCTTCTGGCTCAATTTATAAATGGATTCCGCGTTTTTCACTCCCTCCGCCACCATCTTCATCTCGGAAAGAATCTCTTTCAAACTTTTTCCCTTGCCGATCTGAAATCCCACGGTATAGTTCCGGCTCAGAGGGCTGGTGCAGGTCAGCACAAGGTCTCCGATCCCGGCAAGACCCGCGAAAGTCATCGGGTCAGCGCCCATCTTTACTCCAAGCCTGGCGATTTCAGCCAGCCCTCTTGTAATAAGCGCCGCGCGTGTATTATAGCCAAGTCCCATACCATCACAGATACCGGTCGCAATAGCAATAACATTTTTAGCGGTTCCTCCTAACTCCACGCCAATCACATCCGAGGTGGTATAAACTCGGAAGTAGTCTGTGCTCAAAGTCTGCTGAACCAGTTCCGCGCATTTTTGGTCCGGACTTGCCGCAGTGATCGCTGTGATCATTTTCTGCGCAACCTCTCTGGCAAAACTGGGACCAGAAATAACCACAACGCGCGAAGCAAAATCCGGTTCAAGCTCCGCAATCACCTGGCTCATTGTTTTTAGCGTGTCGGTTTCAATCCCTTTGGTCGCGCTTACAAGCACCGCGTTTTTTGAAAGGTATTCCTTTGCCTGTTGAAAAACCGTCCGGAAATACTGGCTCGGAACCACTAGGAGAACAATATCTTTTTCAGCCACTGCCTCTTTAATGTCCACGGTTGGAATAATGCCGTCCTCCAGCTTGAGCCCGGAAAGATATAAAGGATTCTCGCGCTCTTTGTGGATTTTTTCCTTAAGCTCAGGCTCATAACACCAGAGGCTTGGCGATAGCCCCTTACCTGCCAGCAAATTTGCCAGAGCAGTTCCCCATCCTCCTGCTCCAATTACTCCTATATTCATTTTCCTCTTAATGGTATCCTATTATTTAAGATGATTCAAATAATGTCTTGGCTAATTCTAGGAATTCAACCTATTAGTTCTTTAAGGTATAGCGCATTTTTAGGAGCGTATCCGCCAATGTCATTATTGAAATAAACATAAACATCCTTGCCCTGCGAAAGCCATGATTTGACCCTTGCAGAAAGCTCCTTTAATTGCTCCTCACTATAGCAACCACGATAAGCCTGTCCTGAGGGTCCGTGCCTGCGGATATAAATATAAGAAAACTCATCACTCGGCTCAGGGAATCCAGAGGGATAGTCAGCAAAACAGAAGGTCATCTCCTGCTCTTTCAAAAGAGCATAAACCTCATCCGTGAACCAGGTTTGATTTCGGAACTCAAACGCATGTCTCACTGCTCCAGCTTTTGCCTTAAGAACTTCGGTAAAATTTTTCAGTAAAGGCAAATCAATTTTATGACTCGGCTTCAATTGCCAGAGAATCAGTCCGAGTTTTTCCTTGAGAAATCCCGCGCGAGAAATAAACTCAGAAACAGGCTCATCAACATCTTTAAGGCTCTTTAAATGCGTGATTAGCTTTGAGCCTTTAACCACAAAAATAAATTTTTCAGGAGTCCGTGTCCTCCATCCCTCAAAAGCGCTCTCTTTAGGAACACGATAAAAAGTCACATTTAATTCAACAGTGCTAAACTTCTTCGCATAATACTCCAGCCACTTTTTTTGAAGCAAATCCTCTGGATAAAAAACTCCTCTCCAGTGCTCGTAGCTAAATCCAGAGCAACCTATGAACGCCTTCCCGGTTCTCTTTTTCTCACTCATAATAACTATATTCCTGCTAGGAATTTTCTATGTCAAATTTTTAAGGGGAAAATACATCTGTGCTGTTTTGGGGGATACTGGATTAAAATGACCATTGGGATAGCGCAAGAGATTATCACGCTTGACAGCAGGGATAAAAATGCGTAAATTAGAGGTATGAGTGAAAATATAAAAGTAGAAAAAAAGGGAATCTTGCCGCAGGTCGCCTTGGTTCTATTGGTTCTTTACACAATAAGCCTGGGGGTTGCAACTGCGGATGAGGTGTTTCATTTAGGCATTTTCCCGACACAGCTTGAGAGGATGATTTCTAAAGCGATTGATAACCTGAAAAGCCCGGACCCAACGGTCAGGGAAAATGCCCGGAAGGAATTGGAGTTATACGGAGATTTTGCTGTGCCACAGTTGATCAAGGTATTGGATGACACTCAAATCCGCTCCGATGTTATAGGCTTATTGAAGGAGGTATCGGGCAAGGATTTCGGTGAGGACAGCAATGCCTGGAGAGACTGGTATAAGAAGCACAAGAGCGAGTTTTAAGGAGGTTTGCTATGTTAAAGGACAATGTGAAAAAGGTGATTGACGAAATCCGGCCCAGTATCCAGATGGATGGCGGAGATGTGGAGCTGGTGGATGTTTCAGACCAGGGAGTGGTCAAGGTCAGGCTTAAGGGAGCATGCTCCGGATGCCCTGGCGCAACCATGACCCTCAAATTCGGCATTGAAAAAATTCTTAAGCAGAGAGTGCCTGAAGTTAAAGAAGTGGTTCTGGCTTAAATAAGACTGGAACTAAAGTCATCATAATAGCTTAACTATTTGAGGTAATGCTTCTGCGCTTTGGGCTCTTATCTCAATTTCTGCAAGATGAGAGAGAACTGTTGGTTCCGGATTGATCTCAATAATTTTAGCTCCAGCGCGATGCGCATAACTTGGAATTAAGCCCGCAGGATAAACCACGCCAGAGGTCCCTAAAATCAGCATTAAATCAGCTCCTCGCGCAAGAGCAATTGCTCTCTGATAGTCTGATGGATTAAGCCCCTCTCCGAAAAAGACTATATCCGGTCTTCGGATCCCTTTGCACTCCGGACATCTGCTTAATGCTCTTCCAAATCTCACCAAGGACCATCTGCCAGAAAGCCTTTCCAGCTCCGTCAGCGCCTCTAACAATCTCTCTCTGCTAATTTCAAAAATCCTTTTACATCTCAGGCATCGCATTTTATAGATACTTCCGTGAAGCTGTATAACTTCCTTGACTCCAGCTCTTCGCTCCAGGTCATCAATGTTCTGAGTGATAACCGCCTTAAGCAATCCTCTCTTGAAAAGCTCCCCTAGAGCCAGATGACCAGGATTGGGCTCTGCCTTCACAAAAGCTGAAACCGCTGAACTAACAAATTCCCTGAATCTTTTTGGTCTTAACGCAAACGAGAGCGCCAAGCCCGGAAGGTTCCCATAAATAATCGGCGGATATTTTTTCCATATACCCTCATCACCGCGAAAGGTCGGAATACCGCTCTCCGCACTTAAGCCCGCTCCTGCAAAAGCAATGAGATTTTTAGAATTATGAATAAGCTCCGCGGCTTGTTGAATTGCCAACTGCATCAGCGCTAAATTATTTATGCAAGGTCAATATGCTCCCCCCAAATCCTGTCCTCAAGATGCAAAATCCCGATGGTTCGTTTCGGAGCAAATCTCCGGTCAGTCGCAGACCCGGGATTGAACATCAGAATTCCTCCTTCAACCCTGTCATAAGGCTGATGCGAATGGCCAAAAACAATGCAGTCAAGCTTTTCTCCAGCAAATTTCTGCCGAACCCGCGTAGAAAGCCCCTCAGGAGAGCCCCAGCCGTGAATCATCCCGATCTTAAATTTACCAAACTCAACAATCCTTTGCTCCGGAATCTGCGCCCGAATAGAATAAGGGTCCATATTGCCAGCAACCGCATAAACCTCTCCAAAATTTTCCAGCATATCAAGAACCGATTGGTCAACAATATCGCCGCAATGAAGCACAGCTTTAACACCCTGAAAATGGGGCTTGAGCAATTTATAAAGCTCATCCTCATCCACATTGACCCTCTGAATCAAATGGCTCGCAACCTTCCGAATCCCAAAAGATGCCACATGAGTATCAGAAATAACTCCCAGTTCCATCTTAAAAAATTTGCTCCTTAAATATCATGCATCGGCCGCACATAATACTTGAACGACATCTCCTAAATACTGCGCCTTATTTTTTCCTGAAGGTAATAGCTCGTTCTCTAAAATATCGGAATATTTATCAAGCAGATACTCTATAATCGCATCAAGCTCCGCTTTCCCGCATTCTGAAGTGATAAGTCCATCATATTGTTTTCTCAAATTCCTATCTTTTTTCAATAAATCTAAAAATATTGACATATAATTTTTGCGATATTTGAGTAACATGGCTCTTTCCTCAATGGTTATTAACTGCGATAACCACATATCATCATACTTTAAGAGGAGTAAATCAGATACAGGCAATTCTTTCCTAAAAAGATAGAAGGTAACATCATTTCCATACAAGGCGCCTATTTTTACTCTTATGGGTAAATGACTTAGCCTAAATTCTATTTGTAAATTTTTATTATCTACTCTAATTATCTTTAAGGTAGAACTCTGCCTTATCTGTTTAAGCAGATGTTCAAAGCCTTCTTTGCTGGAGGAGTAAAAGCCATTTATTTTATCACTTCTAACAGACGCAGGACTATCGTCCTTTTTATCAAACAATACTCCGATATATATTTCTAAATTTTCAATACTGAAATTTTTAAGTAGTTCTGGTAAAGAAAATTCTTTGCCATTTTTTCTAAACAACTTTTTATTGGAGTCCAAATATTCCACAAAAATTCCGAACTTCCGCGAGGTCCATATTTCTCTCCTTCCTGCGGTTCCTCCGGTATCTACTCTGTTTTTAAGCTCAACCAAAACGATCGTTTTTTCGGAATTTATACGGTTTCCGACATCGGTGCTCACATCTTTATCTCCTAACCAGTCCCATTCAGTAGTTCGTAAGATTTTTCTCTCTTCTGAGGACAAGCCTTGCTGAGTAAAGATTCCCTTCTTTTTATGGAGAGATGGATGCTCTAGCCAAAATGGCAATTGGCTAAGTTCTATATTAAGCGAGCAAGTTTCAACAGAGGATGCGATTTTCTTTTCAATATACTTTCCTCTTCCGCCTTGACTATGGTGATAATAAGAAGTAACCCCTAATAAAGCCTCATAGTATTCCCTAATTTCCAAGGGGACACTCAATAGTCCATCATAAACTTTGGCAACAGGATCAAAATCTTTAGCATAAATATTAATACATAGGTTTTTAAATTCTTGCAATATGTTTTTATAAGGCTCATAGAGCAATCGGCGACCAAGTTCTAATTTTTCTTTCTCATATACGCAGAGAAGATTCCTTTTTATAACCATATTTATTTCCCTTTTTACAAATTATCACACTTTCTCCCCTTATTGCACGATTCCTGGCGCCCAAAAGAGGGTTAAATATTAGCTTTTCAAATTTAAATCCAACTTCTTCACAAAAATTTTTAGTCGCCATAGTAGTTGGAATTTTTTCATTATTTACCGTGCTATCTCCAATTATTATCGCGAACTTTCCGCCTGGTTTTAATGCCCAATAGATATTTTCTATAGATTTCTTTAAGTCTTCATAATACATAGCAACTCTAGCAGGTAATTGGCTATAATTTGTCCTTGTCCTCTTATCGCTTTTCATGCCGAGATATTTAGATTCAATTTTTTCCATATTCACCCCTAAATAATCATAAGCAATTTTATCTTTCCCTACATAATCTATAGAAAAATAATAAGGTGGACTAGTTATACAAGCATCAAATTTTTCTTTCATTTCAGCCATATTCTTTAATTCTAGTATATCTCCTTCTATAATATGGGCAGGCTCAAATTTGAGCGCATATTTTTCCTTAATCTCCATTGTTTTTATATAGCAATCTCTTATGTAATTTACTTTTTCAACAAACAACCCCAATTTCCCTTTTTTGTTATACCTAGAAGTTCTAACAAAGGCGTCAATTGTATCAAAATACACTGTCAGCATTAACTGATAAATTGTTTGGTCAGAAATTTTCCATTTTTTATCGTCTATTGCTTGTAAAATACTTTGTAGTTCCTTAAGTGTAAAATTCAATTTCTCTTCCTTTATAAAGAGTAAATCGTTTTTCAGTTCAGATAAAATGACGCCCATAGGAGTAACATCCATACCTATACTTTTAATACCCATAAGCGATGCCTCGTGTGTAGCTGTCCCAGAACCATTGAACGGGTCAAAGAGAAGTGAATTGTGGTCTAATTTGAAGGCGTTGATTAAAGTCCTTACAACTCTGGGGTAGAATTTTCCTTTGTATGGGTAAAGATTATGGAAAGCATACGCATTCGTATCACCGAATTTATCTACAAATTCAGTATAAAGAGTTTTCTTTCCCTTAACTTTTTCAAGATGAGCTATTCTCAATCTTATAAATTCTTCATCACCTTTGAGCTTAACTACCCTATTTACTGGATCAATACTATATTCATCAGTCAAGCCCTGCAATTCTAAATCTAAAAATTCCAAATCTGCTAATGTCTGCATCCAAAATCCGAATACATTCTCTCCTTTGGGAAGGATATAATTTGCAAATTCCTTAGCATAAGCCTCTATTATTTCTTCATAAGATGGAAAATCATAGGTGCCAAACATAGTTCCTTGTTTGGCAGTTTGTTTTTTAGCCTGACTATTTTTGAACATAATTTATCCCCTTAAAATTTTCATAAATTGCATTCAACTTGTCTTCTGCCTTCAAGCCAAATTTAGAGTTCCCGGAGACCAAGACAAATAATTCCCGCATTGTAATAAACCCATTAGAGCCTATTATTCTTCAAAAGATAATTCGCAAGCCTTTTTCCGAACGAGATTGCGGTCAAAACCACAGGGAGGTCAAGAGTTTCTGGAATCACGCTCGCATCACAGCAGAACAGGTTTTTGATCCCGGTCTCTAGATTCTCATTCACCACCTCTCCGATTCTCGCAGTTCCTCCTGGATGCGTTAGCCGGATCGGGGTTACAGCAATAGAATTTGGGTCTGCGCCAGCTTTTGTCAGGATTTTAATAGAAATCTCCGTGCCTTTTTTGAGCCTGTCCAGCTCGGTTTTTTGCATTGGTTTGTGGAACCGCTCGCTTTTATAGATTTGTCCATTCATATCATCCCCGACCTTGACCATAATTCCAAGAGCGCGTCCCAGTTGAAACGCCTGCCAGAAGCGCGTGGGTCTTCCCAGCGCCATCATTGCTGGAAACATAAGCCAGGGGTCAGTTAAATTAGCGAACACTATCCGTTCATCATAATGCGCCAGGCTTCCAACCGACATCGGCGGGTCATAGAGAGTTCCTTTAATGTTCCCTTTGGCAATGCCATATACCATCACCACCGGGTCTGTAAAAAATTTTTTGCCCGCATCCTCAATCCCGCTTCTGAGAAGAATCCCGGGAGTGCCAACTCCACCTGCACTTATGATGGTGAGCTTTGCCTTAAACTGCTTTTCTCCCTCAGGGGTTTTGGCAATCACGCCAATACAGGTTCCATTATCACGGATTATGCGGTCAACCCTGGTTTTCAAAAATAGCTCTGCGCCCAGACTAACTGCCTGGTCAACATATTCCCCTGCAGTCCATTTCATCCCGCACGAGCAACCCATCATACAACTCCCGCCAGTGCATTCCTTCTTTGCGCGCTCAGGTTTGAAAAATTTTCTGAAAGGCTCCCATTGATAGCCCAGGTCATTTGCGGATTTCATAATCAATCTAGCGCTTTCCCCGAGCATATTCTCAGGAAGGGGCTTTAAGTCCAGCTCTTCAATCGTGTCATCAGCGTATTCCTCAAGAGCTATCCCGTATTTTTCCTTGAGCCACTTCGGAGGATATACTGCAGTGCCACAGTATAAAAGAGTAGAGCCTCCAAGCGCGATCCCCCGGACTATCATTGGAGAAATCAGCCCGGGCATCAATCCCATCAAATCCACCGCGCCAAGCATTCCAAGAACCGTTCCCGGCTTTTCCACCCGCGGTCCCCGCTCCAGAATGCATACCTTTTTCTTGGCTTTTGCTAACTGCAGAGCCACTGATGCTCCACCAGGACCCGTTCCCACAACAATCGCATCATAAATTTTTTCAGCCATCTTTCTCCTCCTTCGTGTTGCGGACACCCCTGTCCGCAGACAATTTTATCTTCTCTCCTGCCGTTCCTTCATCAGCTCTAAACCAAGCTCCATAAAATTATGTTTTGGGAAAATAATTTGGTCTGGGGGTCTTTTTACCATTGTAATCGCTTTTTGTTTGCATTTGGAAACACAAACCCCGCATCCCAGGCATCTATTCAGATTTCGCTTCAGGACCTTTTTCTTTGGATTTTGAGGGTCTGGCTCTAACCACAGCGCTTTTACCTGACACCGTTTCGCACATACTCCGCAATTATCACATTTTTCTTCATCAATCTGGGCAACAAATCCGCTGTTAGCCACCACACTTGGAAGATTGAGTTTATTGATTGCGCTTAAGAACCCGCAACAGCATCCACAGCAATTACATATAAAACTGATTTTCTCCCGAACATTATCCGTGATATGCACTAAACCTGCTTCCTCTGCTAATGCCAGCTGATCAAGCATTTCCTCTTTGCTAGCCCGCCTGGCAAAACCTCTTGCAACAGCAAAATCCACAAAAGGACCAAAGACCATACATACATCCTTTGGTTTATTGCACGCATCTCCAATCAGCTCGTGCTCGTGCCTGCAGAAGCAATTGGTCAGCGCCATCCACTTGGAATTTTCAATAATGTCCCTGACATTTTGATAAGGCTCTATGGTCTGTCCAGGAGCAACCGCCTGCTGAATCGGGATAGTGCGTGTATAGCTTGTCTTAAAGCTAAAGCTGGCTTTGCCCCAACCGCTGTAATAATAGTCATTAAACAACCTTGCGAGCGCTTTAGATTTTGGGTCATATCCTGCTTTCATAAATTGCAATTCAAAAATCCCGGGCACAAGCGGAAGAAGAGCATAAGCTGGCTCTCCATCTTTAGGATGCGAAAATACCAGTCCCTTGTCTCCAAGAGCCTCAAGAATCGGCTTCAGCCTTTCTGGCTCTATGCCCATCTGGTCCGCAAGTTTGCTCAATTTCTCCCGCATCGGTTGAAGCGGCAACTGACTTGCTATCTTAGCCTCTTCCTCTGTGAATAATATCTTGAGAATCTGCTGAAGATGCTCTGTATTAGGCGCTCCAGTTGGGAATTCATCCAGCCGATTTGCCAGTCTCTGATAATAGTCCATCAACTCCTCCTGAATTTTACTTCAAACCTAACCTAGCAGATTTATCCCCTCTTCGCAATCAAAAAAACAAGCGCTCCGGGATAAAAATTCCTTTTCACAAAAGTATATTGATCAATCCCGCTCTTTTTGAGCAATCCCAGTTTTCTCATTTTATTAAGAACAAAGTCTTTGCTAATTTTTTTCTGAAAAATTTCCTTGCAAACACGGCAGAGGTCCTCTGATAAAAAAACCTCAGGGAGTAGTTCAAAAATCACTGGCTTAAAAATCGCAAGCTGTTTAAGATGATTCAAAGCCGCTTTTAAGATCAACTCATGGTCAAACGCAAGCTCTGGCGGACGATGGGCAGGAAACCACGCATAATCACCAGCATCATCTCCAGCTCTGGGGTTTATAAGCTCTTTTCTCACCAGAGCTAAATAAGCGATCGTGATAGTTCTTGCCCTGGGGTCTCTATTCGGATGTCCAAAAGCTCCAAATTCATATAGCTTAAGCCCCTTTAATCCGGTTTCTTCATAAAGCTCCCTCTCAGCGGCTTGAGGCAGGTCCTCGTTGTTTTCCACAAACCCTCCTGGAATAGCCCAGTATCCCTGAAAGGGCATTTTTTTTCTCTGAATTAAAAGCACCTGTAATTTTTTATCCGCGAAACAGAAAATAGCTACATCAGCGGTTGCTGATTGTTTTGGAAACCTTGATGGGTCGTAGCCATCTGGAACCTGACAACCGGGACGGTTAATGTATTTAGAGTAGTCCTTGTTCACGCTTTATCTCCCGTGTTAGTTTTTGTTTTAGTTTTCTCAGTTTTGCAGAATACTTAACTGGAAAATGCGCAGGGCTGAGCATACTTTTCACTCTGGGAGGAAGTCTGTTTAGTTCCTGTTGAGCCTTTTTCTGAATCTCTATTAGAGGTGGTAATTTTTCAATGATTTTTCCATTGTCCATCACCTTTTTGAGCAGAGGTCTTCCTGCTAACTTCTCATCAGCGCATCCGACAAGGTCTTCAGTATAAAATTTTTTGTCCCCCATTTTTCTGAAAATCTGCTTGCGCGCAGGATAGGTTGATTTTTGACTGCTCAGCTTAAGAGTATATTTCACACCTTTTTCTGTGTGTATCTCAACCAGTTTATAAATTCCGCCCAGAGCAGGAGCGTCTTTGCTGGTGACAAGCTCTGTGCCTACTCCGAATAAGTCAATGGGCGCTTTTTTCCGGATAAGCTCATCAATGATGTATTCATTCAAATCCCCGCTTGCGATTATCCTTGTGGATTTTTTTCCAGCCTGGTCAAGAATCCTGCGCACCGTCTTGGACAACTGGACAAGGTCTCCAGAATCAAGGCGCACCCCGCGGATTTCTCCCTTTATCTCTGCTACAGTATGCGCAGAATGAATAGAGTCATAGGTGTCAATCAGGAACACTGCGTTTTCCGGAAAATCCGAGAGATATTTTTCAAATGCCTGTTTCTCATTAGGAAACGACATAATATAGGAATGAGCCATAGTGCCAACTGGAGGTATTCCCAGCTTGCGCGCCGCGTAGACATTGGAAGTGCCGGAACATCCTCCAATGAAACTCGCTCTTGCCGCAAGCACGCTCGCCTCTGGTCCGTGCGCTCTTCTTGCGCCAAAATCAACCACATCCTTATCCCGTGCCGCATCTTTTATCCTGCTCGCTTTGGTCGCAACCAGGGTTTGAAAATTGAGCATATTTAATAAATAGGTTTCAACTATCTGCGCCTGGATCAATGGCGCACGAACCTGTAAAATTGGCTCTCCTGCAAAAAACACCTCTCCTTCAGAAAGCGACCAGACATCGCCAGTGAATTTTAAATCTAATAAATAGTCAAAAAATTCCCTGGAAATATGCTTGAATGCTGGAAGAGATTTCAGGTAATTGACCTCTTCTGGCAAAAACCGGAAATTTTCCAGATAGTTCAGCGCCTGCTCAAGTCCAGCAAATAGTAGATACCCGCGGTTCTCAGGAAGATGACGGATGAACATCTCAAAAGTAGCGACTGGGTTATGATTTTGCTGGAAATAGCTTGCGGACATAGTGAACTGATAAAAGTCCGTGATCAACGCCCGATTTTCAAAATCCAATAGTCCCATCTAATTTCCTCTGAAACTAAAATTCTATGGTCAGTTTTAAGCCCTGTCAACTTCATTTGTGAGCAAAGCGTTTGGCTCCCTCCCTGAAAGCGCTTCCCATAATGCGAGCGCTTTAGTCCAGCTTTCCTCGTATTCCGAGTCCGGGTCAGAGTCATAGACAATGCCTCCCCCAGCAGGGAAATAAGCAAAGCGGTTTTTCAAAATGATGATCCGAATCGCGATGTTAAGTTCCATATTTCCGGAAAAGCTAATCCAGCCAAGAGAGCCTGTATAAGGACCGCGCGTGTTCGGCTCAAGCTCATCAATAATTTCCATTGCCCGAATTTTAGGTGCGCCTGTGATTGACCCTCCTGGAAAAGTTGCGCGGAGCAAATCAAATATGTCCTTACCTTGCGCCAGTTTGCCTGATACAGTCGCAATAAGATGATGCACGCGGGAATAGCTTTCAAGCTCCGGATACCCAAGAACCTTGACCGAGCCATAATCACAAACTCTGCCAAGGTCGTTTCTCTCAAGGTCAACTATCATTGCCAGCTCAGCAAGGTCTTTCTCACTATTCAAAAGCTCGGTTCTCTGTTTCTCGTCATCCTCCGAAGTTTTCCCACGCGGACGCGTGCCCTTGATTGGTCTTGTGAGCACATCATTGCCTCTTACTCTTAGAAAAAGCTCTGGAGAGGAGCTTAAGATAGAAAATTCTGGCTCAAGCCAGACACCTGCATAACATCCCGGATTCTGACGCCGTAGCCTTTGATAAAGAGCAAATGCAGAACCCTCATATGCTGAACTAAACCGCTGTGTAAAATTCACCTGATAAATATCTCCAGAGCGAATATACTCCTTTGCCCTTAAAACCGCGTTAATATACTCTTGTCTGGAAAGATTGCTTTCCAGTTTTTCCGAAAAAAATTCCCCTGCAAATTCCCCTTCATCCGCGTCCATAATTTCTCCCAGAGCGTATTCAAATTCTTCCGCGCTCTTTCCCAGTTTGCTATCTTCAAATCCCAGAAGATACCATCTGGACTCTGGGTGATGAAACCCGAGAATAAACTGATAGAAATTCAGAGCCATTTCCGGAAGAAGCAGGTCATCTTTGCGCGTGAAAGGAAGCCTCTCTATGTAGTTTCCCATCTCGTATCCCAGGTATCCCACTCCACCGCTTAAGAAAGGAAATCGCGGGTCAATTTGAGGCATTTTCCATTCTAAAAAATAGTTTCTTAACTCCTTTAGTGGATTCCGTGTTTTTAACTTCTCTTCGCGAATCCCGGAGACCTGAAGAATACTGTTATGAAACCGAATTTTTAGAAAAGGATTGAAGCCAAGATAAGACCAGATTCCGCGCTCTGGATGTTCTATTGCGCTATCCAGCCAGAAGCATGGCTTTTGCTTTTGAATTCTCGCAAACACCTGCTCCGGGCTATGGTTAATCTCTATCGTCTTAATGATTGACTTCATTATTCCCCATGTCCAGAAAATTTTTCAAAACAACAAGCCCCTGCTCTGTTAAAAACGATTCCGGATGAAATTGAACCCCGAAAAGCCCTAGCTCAAGGTTCTCTATTGCCATAATCTCTTTATCGTCAGTCCATGCAGAGACCTTAAAAAAAGAGGGTAGGGTGGTCCAGCTCAGGGCAAGTGAATGATAGCGCATTGCTTTAAATGGATTGGAAACAGATTTAAATATGCCGGAGCCGGTATGATGAATAAGTGAGGTTTTTCCGTGCATAATTTTTTTTGCCTGAATAACTTTTCCTCCATAGGCAAATCCCATACATTGATGCCCCAGACATACTCCTAGGATGGGAACTTTACCAGCAAAACTTTTTATCACCTGGCAGGAAACGCCAGCGTTTTCCGGTCTGCCCGGACCCGGAGAGATGATGATTCGTTCAGGAGCAAACGCTGAGATTTCAAGAATCCCTACCCGGTTGTTTCTCCAGACCCTTTGCTCAGCGCCAAGCGCTCCTAACGCCTGAACCAGGTTGTAGGTGAAAGAGTCGTAATTATCTATGATGGCAACTTTCATTATCCTCAATGCCCGGATGATTTCTAAAACAAAAACACCCAGCCTTCGCAAGGAAAGCTGGGTGCCCGAATCGGACTGTCATACTTTCCGGGTATTTTTAATAATTTTATCAGGTGTTAAGGCAAAGGCAAATGGAGCAACTCATTCAAAAAGCAAGTTCTCTGGCTAAATAAATTTGTTTTTCAATCGGTTTTGAATAGTATGTATATTTGATGAGTGTTCAGCCAAAAATTTTGTTCAGTTCTGTTTTCAAGCCTTTTGCCGAGGCGGACAATCTTTATTCGCGCGTGGATTCTAAAATAGAGCTATTTCACAATCAGATCACCAAGTATCAGGGGATATTCAGTCCGAGAATTCATTATAACACCTTTGGCTTGCACGCAATTGCGAACAATATCCCGGTTCCAAGCGTGGTCTTAGATTTTCCAACCCTTGAGCGTTTTATTAAAGAGATTAAAAAGGGTTATGACTACATCGGGATAGGCTCAATCACTCCGAATTTCAACAAGGTGAAGCGGATGACAGAGGAAATCCGAAGACATAGCCCCAAGAGCAAAATTATTATTGGCGGATTTTGCACAATGATTCCAGATTTAGACAAGATGCTGGATGTTGATTATATCTGTCGTGGAGAAGGGATCAGCTTTATGCGTGAGCTTTTAGGCTTTTCTCCAGAATTTGAATTCCGTCAGCCAGATGTGTTCTCGCAGACAAAGGAGCTTTTAGGCGTGCCACTTTTCTTTAAGCCGGACTATCATCCTTTTATTGCTGTTGGATTGGGATGTCCCTATGGGTGTGATTTCTGCTGTCCGAGCCATTTTTTTGGAAAGAAGCATATCAAGCTGATGAAGACTGGTGAGCAAATTTTTCAGGAGATAGTCCGGCTCGGAAAGAAATATCATACCAGTTCCTTTGGCTTGGGCGGAGACGATAATTTTCTCGCAGACCCTGCCCGGGCAAGACAGCTCAGAGAGCTTGTGGTAAAAAGCGGACTACAGATCAAGTTATTTCTGTTCGCAAGCGCAGACCTTGTATCGCAGTGGTCTCCAGAGGAGCTTGCGGAAATGGGAGCATCTGCAATCTGGATCGGGAGAGAGAGCAAGTTCGCGCCTTACAATAAGAATGCGGGAGTTAATATCAAGGAATTGATTGCAAGCCTGCGCAGGGTTGGGATCAAAACCATCCTGAGCACTATTCTTCTGTTTGATTTTCATAACAAAAAGAATATCTGGGAGGATATTGAAGACCATTTAGCATGTAAGCCAACTTTTAGCCAGTTTTGCTTTGTTGCTCCCTGGCCCGGAAGCGCTCTTTATGAGCGGATGAAACAGGAAGGCAGGATTTTAGAGGCTATTCCTCTTGAGGACTGGCACGCTTTTAAACAGCCCTGGTTTATTCATCCGGAATTCACTTTGACTGAGGCGGAAAAGGTTCAGGAAAAAGCGTATCTGGAGGAGTTCTATCGCTTGGGTCCGAGCATTGTCAGGCTTATTGACACTGAGCTGGAGGGTTATTTGAATATGAAGGATTCACAAAATCCGAGACTGCGCGACCGGGCTCTGTACTTTGCCAGAGATTTTCCAATGTATCGCGCAATTCTGAAAGCCTGCGAATACCTTGTGCCTAAGGAATCGCAAAGAGAGATTGTGAGAGAGGTTCTGGCGAAATTGGAAAAAGCTACCCGCAAAACCACTGCCATAGAAAATTTTGAGGCGCTTGGGCTATACGCTTTTGGCAGATTCCGAGAGTTCCGCACAAGACATTTTGGAGAAGCGCTTCAGCCAAAAACCTCTTTGACCTTTTACCCTGGCTCTCCAAGCTAAATTTGTTCACAATAATTTTTAAGCAAAACTTTTATTTCAGATATTTTGCTTTAGAATCTATTTTCAGAGATGAGTGATAGTCCGAAGATACTTTTCAGCTCGGTTTTTAAGCCGTTTGCTGAGGCGGATACGCTTTATAGCAGGATTGACTCCAAGATTGAGTTGTTCCATAACCAGATTACCAAATATCAAGGGGTTTTCAGTCCTCGTATTACCTATCATACTTTTGGTTTGCACTGCATTGCCAATAATCTGGGCGTGCCTTCAGTGGTTCTGGAATATCCGACCTTGAGCAGATTCATTCAGGAAATTCAGAAGGGATATGACTATATAGGCATCGGCAGTATAGGTCCGAATCTTCAGAAGGTTAAGCGGATGACGAGTTAGATTGCCGCGAGGATTGACCTGAACAGTTTCCTCAATGTCTATAAAATCTCGGGCGATGTGGAGGACATGATTAAATCCGCAAATATGGTCTGGCCCGGATATTACCGGAACGCTGGAACAATGCAGGTCATTTCCTCCAAACCTGAAAACACTGTTATCCGTATTCTGGATTTTCCAGAGATGGACCCCGCACATTGCAGATTGATGGAAGGCTGGATTAGCTCCGCAGTAATTGTTTTAGGAGGAAAATTAATTCAGCCTGCAAAAGAGGTTGAATGTATGAGCAGAGGCGGTCCTTATCACGAATTTGTTTTAAGCTATTCCAAATAGAAGCGCGCTCCAGATTAGCGGATATTTTTCTATTTCCAGGAAACCAATATCTCTGCAGAGGGATTGCTCCCCTCTATGTTTTTTTTCACAATATCCACTTTTACTTCTTTGCCGCTCCCTCCCTACTATTTAAGCATACCTTATTTTGAGTGTCAGAGATTCTTTAATCAGTCCTCAAAGTCTTTTATAACTCTATCTATTCCATATATTTGATCTGCGCGGTCTTCTTCAGATTGTCCAGATACTCTCTCCAGGCGCTCTGCTTCTTCTCATACTCTAACCTGCGCTTGATCTTGTCCTTTTCGTTGTCAAATTCCTTATGCTCCCCTGCTTTCCTCTGAAGAGCCTGGAAAATGTAAAACTTGCCCTTATAACTCAACACCGGGCTTATCTCGTTCTCTTTCAAAGCAAAGACCTTTCCTGCTAACTCCGGAGGAAGGTCTCCCTTTTTCTTAAAACCAAGTTCCCCGCCTCTAACTTTAGTCATTTCATCCTGAGAGTATTGCCTTGCTAACTCGCTGAATTTGTTCGGAGACGCCTTGACCTCCTTTAAAACCTGATTCGCAGTTTTTGCGTCATTCAAAACAATCTGCTTTAGCCGAACCTGCTCCTCAGGATTGAACTGCTCCGGATGACTATCATAATAATTTTTAATCTCTTCATCCGTGACCTCTACCTGCTGACTCGTCACTTTTTCCCTCAGCTTCTCAGTGATTATCCGCGTGCGATACTCCTGAACCTTTGCCTCTATATCCGGAGATTTATCCACGCCTTCCTTCATCGCGGTCTGGAGAAGAAGCTCCCTCTCCACAAGGCTATCCAGAATTTGCTTCCTTCCACTCTCTGATTCCGCATATTGCTTATAGAAATCAGGCTTGCCCTCAAGCATTGCATTAAAGTCCGCCTCCGTGATCTTCTTACCATTAACCTCTGCCAGAACCTTGCTCGGAGCCTCTTTAGGCTGTCTTCCCTTGCATCCAGCCAAAAGCGAAAGCGCCAGAACCAAAACCCCGGAAACCACTAAAAACTTTCTCATCTCTCATTCCTCCTTCTTTGCTTGTCCAGTCTCTTCAAATTTTACCACTGAATTAAACTATCAAACCAAGTCCTCTTTGTCAAGAAACTCTCTCTTTTGACAACCTGATTCTAAAAAAGATTCCCATTTTTTCAACTGCTGGAAAAATGATACAATTTGCCCAGCTAATACTTTTAAAAGTTAGATGCAGATTAAGGAGGTAAAGTTATGAACAAAAAATGCTTGGCGGTGATACTGGGGATAATTTTTCTGGCTGTACATCCCGGCTCATCAAACAGTCAGTCAAGCTCGGATGAGTATGATGTTGTGATAATCGGCGCTGGAGGTGGAGGGCTTTCCGCTGGCGCTACTCTGGCACGGGTAGGGAAAAAGGTTCTGGTTCTGGAGCAACATAGCAAGGTTGGCGGGTATATGACCAATTTCCAGCGGGGTCCATACAGCTTTGAGGTCTCGCTTCACGCAATGGATGGCTTGGACCCGGATGGGATGACCAGAATGACTTTTGCCGGTCTTGGGATTATTGACAAGGTCAAGCCAATCAAGCTGGACCCGATGTATAGGGCAATCTATCCGGATTTTTTTATGGATGTTCCTGCAGATGTAAATGCTTACCGCGAATTATTGAAAAAGCAGTTTCCCGCAGAAGCGCAGGGCATTGACAGATTATTCAAGACTATGGACACAATCAACAACGCAATGCTAAGCCTCATAAGCCTGCAGGGTCCGGAAAAAAGCTCTGGTTTGAAAAATGTTATTTTCAAGCCATGGATTTTTTACCCATTGATTAAGTATAACAATCGGACTCTTTCCCAAATGCTGAATGAATACATTCACGACCAGAAATTGATTGCGCTTTTCACACAGCTTTCTGGTTTTGCTGGCGCAGAGCCAGACCAGGTCTCTGCATTGTTTTTCGCAATGATGTGGAACAGCTATCATCACGGAGGATTCTATTATTTTGTCGGAGGCTCACAGGCGGTCTCCAATGCGCTTGCAGAAGTAATCCGGGAGAATGGCGGCGAGATTAAGTTGAATACTCTGGCAACTAAAATTGTGATTGAAAATGGTAGAGCAGTAGCTGTCCAGACCCAGGACGGCTCTGTGTATAAATGCAGATATGTGGTGAGCAATGCTAATGCGCCTCAGACATTTTTTAAATTAGTTGGCAAGGAGTATCTGCCCAAAGCCTATGTTAAAAAGCTGGAAAACTTGAAAATCGGGATGAGCGCTTATGTGGTATATCTGGGAGTGAATAAAGACTACAGAGAATACTTTCCAAAAGGACTTCACGAGTTGATGATCACGGAAAGCTATGACCAGCACGAAAACTTTGAATACTATAGACATGGGATTCCGGAAAAAGCCCCTTTTTTTATTACCAATTACTCACTGGTTGACCCCACAGCGGCTCCTCCAGGGAAAAATGTTATCAGCCTTACAATTTTAATGCCGTATGATTATAAAGGGGACTGGTATGAAAGCCAGAGCTATGAAAAATACAGGGCGCTAAAAGAAGAAGTTGCATGGGTTTTAATTAAAAGGACTGAGAAGTATCTGCCGGATTTGAGCAAGCATATTGAGTTTATGGAGGTTGGCTCGCCAAGGACAATGGAACACTTCACTTTGAATCCAAAAGGCACTATTTTCGGATGGGACAATACCCCGGAGCAATCTATGTTCAAGCGTTTGCCTAATAAGACCCCGATTCCGAATTTATATCTTGCTGGCGCATGGACTTTTCCGGGCGGAGGACAATCCGCTGTAATTGCCTCAGGAACTATTGCAGGGAAAATGATTTTGATGGAGGATAAATATAGAAAATGATTCCAGAAACTTTAAGAGAAAAGGTTTTCCGTCCCGCATTCATAATAAGCATTTTGTTGTTCCCGCTGTTGCTTATGTCCAGCTCTAAACCAGAGCAGGGGAATTTTGCTCAAAGCGCTCAATTGCCCAGCCCTATTACAAGCGTGGAAATGCAGTATTACAGGATACCACGGGATAAATGGGACTTACTTTTGAGCAGAATGGCTCAGTATAATGCGAATACCATTTCCACCTATGTCTGCTGGGCTTGGCACGAGCCAGAAGAGGGCAAATTTGATTTTACAGGAAAAACCAAGCCAGAGAGAGACCTTGTCGGATTTATTGAGCTTGTTAAAAAGCATCACCTGAACCTGATTCTCAAACCAGGTCCTTTTATTGATGCTGAGTTAAACGCTGGCGGAGTTCCTCAATGGGTTTTTAAAAAATATCCGGAGACCATTGCTATCTCAGCAAGTGGCAAGCCTTATATTCACGGAGACTCCAAAATGCCCCGCGCTTCTTATCTTCATCCAAAATATCTTGAGCTTACTGAAAATTATTATTCCGCATTTGCAGATGCTGTTCGGAATTATCAATTCCCAGAAGGACCAATCATTGCCCTTCAGGTGGATAATGAGACCCCTGGAGATGGTATGTCCACAACCTCGCAATACCTGTCCTGGAATTTCAAGGCAGATTATAGCGAATTCAATCAAAAGACCGCCTGGCCCGCATTTCTGAAAAAGCTGTATGGCGCAATTGATAATCTGAATCTGGCTTATGGCTCAAACTTTCAAGGGTTCAGCGATGTGCCAATGCCACAAAAATGGACTGACCCGAAAAATCAAAAAGAGTTCCAGATTTATATAGACCTCAGCAGGTTTGCTGATTTTCAACCAGTTGAGAGCCTTCGGCTTATGACAGCTATGTTAAGAAAATACGGGCTTTATGTGCCTACCTATCAGGACTTGCTATGTATGCCCTGGGATATGGCTGGCTTGCACGCGGATATTGGAGGAATGGCAGAGGCTGTGGGCGGTTGGATTGGAACCAATAACTACGCGGAGGTATATCGCTTCTGGACTATTTTTGCTGGAATCCCGTTTCAGGGATTGAACTGGGATGAATATATACATATGGGTCCCTGGCGGGTTAAGTTGACCGGGTCTTTAAGCGAGCCATATCCGGCGTTTGTTCCTGAAATAACTATCTCAGGTAGCAAGTTTTATTTTCAAAATCCAATTGCCTGGGGAGCGGATGCTGTGAACATTTATATTGGCTCCCAGATCAATCCTGACAATCCTGAGATTTCTCCTAATAAAGCCTGGGGTATGGAAGCATGCGTCAGTCCAGACGGAGATATTCGCGAATGCTTCTGGACCGGCAAGCTCACTTATCTGTTTATGCAGTATTCAGGTGGATTTATCCCGGGAGCAAAAAAGCCGGATATTGCCATTGGTTATTCTCATATTCCGGAAAACGCCTGGAACTGGGAATATAAATGGACATGGCAAAAACCTCATACCAAGCCCAAGCTCAAGGACATTCAGCCCCTGGTCAAGGGCACCAACACCGGAGACCGCACACAATTGATAGCAAGAGACCTGGTCAAGCAAAAAATTGACTTTGATGTGATTCATCTTGAACATCTTAAGCCAGGACAGATTGAGCAATATAAGCTAATCCTGATTCCAGCAACAACCTATGACCCAGGTCCAAAAGAAAAGTTAGTCCGCGAAAATGGTACATGGAAACTTTACCTCGCTCCAGAAGATAAAGACTATAAGCTGGATTATTTCAAAAGCCAGGGGGTTATTCTGCGCCAGTCCTGGGCTGATGACCCGCAGGTGGATGTGAATACGCGCTCTTATGATAATGACAGCAGGATTATCCTTGCAATAATAAATCGCGCAAAGAAAAAATCCTTTACCGGACCTGTGCATTTCAGACAGGGAAATGACATGGTTTATGCCTCAATCGGTCCAGCATCAATCGGATTTGTTAGCATACAGGGGAACGGACTTAAAGCCTGCTTAATTGACCATCCAGATGGAAAAGGAGAATACAGACTCGGAGACGACTTTATGAGATTTTCTGGAACCTTTGCAGAAATCGCAATCACAGACCAATTTGCCGTCATCAGCGCCAAAGACTCCGGACTTATAGGCATCAAGTCCAGCCTTTTGAAAAAGCCTGAAAAACTTATCCGCCTGTTTATCAATGGAGAGACCAGCGAGGCTGATTTTATTTATCAGGATGGCGAATTAAAATTCAGATACGACCCAGGTAAGCCTCAAAATCCTACAGACCTTTATTTGGCTCTTCCTCCTGGAATCAGCACTGAACAGGCAATCCGCGACTATTTGGAACGAATTAAATTCTAACGCTTTCTCCTCATCAGCTTTGCCTGATTCTCTCCGCCGTTAATCACATATAGCAAGGGCAAAGGCCTATCCGTCCCTTCAACAAAACCAGGTCGCGCCTGCCAGGGAGTCGCCGAGAGAACATTTGCAAGGTCCATCCAGTATTGAATTCTCGCCGGCTTCAAATTCCATGTCATATGAAAATGATTTGCTGGCGCGTATTGTTTGTATTCAAGCATTGACGCATATTTAGGCACAACAAAGGTATGAGGCCAGGTCCGTGTAGATGCCTGACAAACAGCCTCTGCAAGCTTTTCCGGCAAATCAACCGTGCACGCCTCATCCCAGACCAGGCTGAACATTCCAGACAAAGCGCTGAACGCTAATCTCCCAGCAATCCCATCAATCCCTCCAGGCGTTATAAAAGTCACAGAATTGCCCAAGCCCGGAAAATAATTCTCATCCGCAAGAGGCATTGACACTCTACTCAAAAGCTCCTTCGCAGACTCCCCGGGCTTGCCTGCCCAGTTCAAACTCGCAGACCCGGAATTATCCCCATCAACCAGCCCCTTCTCCTCCCAAAGGCTATCCCCTTTCAAACCCTTAATCCCGAGTTTTTTCGCAAGCTCTATCAGCTCCCAGTTTTCCCATACCTTCCGAAAATCCATAAACAACGGAGGCTCCCCGCCAGAAAGCCATGTGAAAAATAACATTGTCAAAAGCCCCTGAACATCAGCCTCAGTCGCATAAGGAATAACCGCTTTTTTGCCATTATGGTCAAAAGTGCTGTTAAACAAACTCTCCATCACATCCGCAACCGGAAGAGGAATACCACGCCTATCCGAGCCCCATTCCAGCTGACTCATAAACCCTCCTCCAACCGCATCCAGTTCCTTCATCAAATCCCTTACAATTAAATACATTGCTAGGCTCTGATTGAAACGCTCAGAATCCGCATCATCCCTGAGCTCAAGCCTGTCCCCGATATGCCTCTCAATCCAGCCTCGCAGAGATTTTAGCTCATCCCTTGAATATGCCCCTTTATGCAACATATCCGCTAACAGCTTCATATCCAGTCTTGTGATCTCAATCCCGAATTGATTTCTGGTCTCAATAATATGCGCAAGCGCAGTCTCCATACCCATACTATCATGACCAAAAATCACAACTCGCCTGCCTTTTAAACCAACATAAGTCAATGCAGAATAACACCAGTCAATAAGCGCCTCCGCAGTCTTATCACTCATCTCCGGATTCATACCTGTATCAGGCCAGTTCCCAACATTGATATGGCATAACCTTCCCATCTGTGCCAGTGCCCCGCTCGCCGCATGCGTGAAAACCACCCCAGGCTTGGGCCCTGAATTCCCACAGGTAACATTAACCGGAGTGTCCTCTGGAAAATGTGATAAAAGAGAAATAAGTCCCAGCTGCGGAAACGCCCAGGTGTCAGGACCGCAAACTAAAATAGAAACCCCTTCAGACTTAAACGCACGCGCAACCTTGTCCGCATCCTTCTCTCCATCAACAAGTACCTCAGAGAAAACAACCCTTGGCTCAAATCCAGAATGCATCTTTAACCCGCACGCTATTTTATCCGCAATCATCCCTACTATATTCTGAGCACGCTTCCTTGATGCCTTATCTATTCGCGGATCACAGGTGGCAAATACCCCGATTGCAGGCATTTCTCCCAAATTCTTCCCTGCTCCTATCTTTTCAGCCTTTCCCATTAAAACCTCCTTTGAACTCATATTTAGCACATTTCCTTGAAAATCTCCAGACATAGCCCCCATCCCATTTCTCAACCATAACCAACCACTGCAAACCTGCTTGACCATCTCATATTTGACAGGATTAGCAAAATGCGCTACCCTCAAAAAAAACAGATTATCTATGGTAGGGTTTATGACACGATTGAGGATTTGAGAGTTGCCGTAGATAAGTTCGTTAAGCGATATAATCAGGAGGGGCGCATTGAGAGTTTGGGATTTCTCAGCCCAAAACTGGCATGGGAAAACTACTTTACAGGATTAGCAAAATGCGCTTAAATAGTGTCCGAGAAATTGGGTGCGATACATGCCCAAAAAATCGTAAGGGGAAAAGAAAAAAGGAGGCATAAAAATGTCAGACATTAGCGGTATTATTTTCTTTATAGTCATTTTCTTTGTTTTTCCAATTATTTTATTGTATTTCATAGCAAAATTCATAAAATTCCTATCCAGACATCTTCAAAAAAAAGAGGCGCTGGTCAGCGAAAAAGAGCCTGAGCAAAAGCAAGAGCAATTGAAGGACGCAAGAAAAAGACCGGTTCAAAAAAAATTGAGCAAATTCACCAAAGCGGTAATCGCTATTTTTGCTATAGTTATTATTAGTTTTCTAGGCTTAATTCTAGGCTTAATTATACTTGATAAGCAAAGCAACATAGAAGAAAGGCCTGCTATGAAGGAAGAAGATATCTTAAAAATGATACAAGACGCTATGGATGACACCAACCCTATAACTAGAGATTTTGCAGTGCAATTAGCGTCGCAATTTCCTCTTAAAGAATCAAATACTATAGATCAAATTTGCGCAGTTTATGATCATATTTATAGTAAATGGAAATATGTCCCCGACCCTCGTAATAATGAATTTTTTTCTCGCGCAAGTAGAACTATTGAGATAGGCTTAGCAGGAGATTGTGATGATTTTGCAATTTTAATGGCTACAGCAATTGAGGCTATCGGCAGCAGGTCGCGCGTGATTGCAGCCTATGGACCACAAGGCGGTCATGCATACGCGGAAGTTTTCTGTGGTAATGTTAACCCACAAGAATTAACTGATTTTATTGACCGCCATTATACAGGATATTTCCGAAGATTATTTGGTTTTAATAAAGTTAAAGCTATTCATTACCATGTTGATCAGGGCGGTAATATTTGGCTTAATTTGGATTGGTGGTCAAAGTATCCTGGAGGACCATTTTTTGAGGCTAATAAAGAGGTTGCATATTATCCAAAAGAAGGCTTCTACGAAATTCTAAAATAACTTTTGGGGAGAAAATCAATTATGAAATTAAATTTAAACTTGACTTGTGCATTTTCTCCGGCAAAAGGTTGCTAACGTATTGATTTAATTGAAGTTCCTCAAAATTTTGCCAATTTTGAACAAAGTTAATAAAATCAAGAAGTTAGATGGAATTTGCACAAGTCCAGTTTAAATAGTCCCAGGGGTCAGGTCTATTCCCATGGGTCATTCCCATGGCATTCCCAGGTGCCAGGTCTAAACTTTAAACTTAGCTGTAACTGGGTCAGGGCTTGGCATTTGATATTTATTGGCATATTTATATATATCCATAGCCTGACTTGAAGTCTTCGGCGCTGAAGAAGAGTCGAATGCCCGCGAGATTGCTAATCCAGCCAAGTTCACTTATACTTAAAGCACTGGACTTATGGCTGGGGTACAAAATACAATCTCTGCGGTTATTATTCTTGCGGCTGGCAAGAGCAAGCGGATGAAGACCAGGAGGAGCAAGTTATTGCATCCTCTTCTTGGCAGGCAGATGATTCTATATCCTGTTGAGCTGGCTAAAAGCCTTAAGCCGGAAAAAATCATCATAGTTATCAGTCCGGGGAGTGATGAGCTCAAGGAGTTGCTTCTGGAGGAACAGGTAGAATTTGCTGTTCAGGAAAAGCCAGCAGGGACAGCGGATGCGGTAAAATCTGCGCTTCCACATCTCAATGTCATCCGAGGCTCTGTTCTAATTTTATACGGAGACGACCCGTTGCTTACTGCAAAGACTATCAGGCGTTTGGTTCGGATTCATCAAAAGAGTGGTTCAAGGCTTAGTCTTCTAACTGCTGAATGTCCGGAGCCTTGTGCTTATGGCAGGATTATACGGGACAAAAAAGGAGATATTATTTCTATTGTGGAATATGTGGACGCGACTACGGAGCAGAGGGATATAAAGGAGGTTAATGCTGGTGCGTATTGCGTTGAGATAGGTTTTCTAAAAGAGGCTCTCTCAAGGGTCAACACGCAAAATCGGCAGAGGGAATTTTATCTTACTGATATGGTTGAGATTGCTGTGAAGAAAGGGCTTCGGGTTCAGACATATACCACGGCTGATTATACAGAGACGCTAGGGGTTAATAGCCGAGAGGAGCTAAGCAGAGCGAGCAGGGCTCTTCAGGAGAGGATAAACCGGGAATGGATGAAAAAGGGAGTGAGCATAGAAATCCCGGAGCAGGTTTTTATTGGACCTGATGTAAAAATCGGTCTGGATACAGAGCTGGAGTCTGGGGCAAGGCTTTTGGGCAAGACGCGAATCGGGAAAAATTGCAGGATTCAGTCAGGAGCAAGGATTGTTGATTCAATCATAGGAGATGATGTGAGAATCCTGCAGGGCTCAATTATTGAGCAGAGCAGGATACGCTCAGGGGCTGTTATTGGTCCTTATGCGAGAATCCGTCCTGGGTCTATTGTGGGCAGGAATGCTAAAATCGGCAATTTTGTGGAATTGAAGAAGACCGTTTTTGGAGAAAAATCTTCTGCCAGTCATCTGACATATTTAGGAGACGCTATCATAGGCAGGAGAGTTAATGTTGGCGCAGGCACAATCACCTGTAATTATGATGGAGAGAAAAAGCATCAAACAATTATTGGAGATGAGGCATTTATAGGCTCGGATTCTCAGTTTGTTGCGCCTGTTAAAATCGGTAAGCGAGCTTATATCGCTTCTGGTTCAACCATAACTCATAATGTTCCTGCAGATGCGCTTGTGATTGCAAGAAGCAGGCAGGTGATTAAGCCGGGATGGGTAAAGCGAAGAAGGATAAATAGACATTGAGTTTATATTACAAATCCGGGTTTTTGGGATTTAGTATTCTTTTCTGAAAGAATCTATGTGTGGAATTATTGGCTATACTGGCAATAAGGATGCATGCGCGATTCTGCTTGAAGGCTTGAAGAGGCTTGAGTATCGCGGATATGATTCTGCAGGGATTGCGCTGATCAGCAAAAAGGGCATTCAGCTCAGCAGGCGGGAGGGCAAGATAAAGGAGCTGGAATGCGCATTAAGTAAAAGCCCTTTGTCAGGCAGAATTGGCATTGGTCATACCCGGTGGGCAACGCATGGCAAGCCTTCGGAAAGAAATGCTCATCCTCATCATTCAGGCAAGGTTGCGGTTGTGCATAATGGTATCATTGAGAACTACCTTGAGCTTAAAAAGAGCCTTGAGAAAAAAGGCAGGAAGTTTTTGAGCGAGACAGACTCTGAGGTCATTGCTCAATTTCTGGACCAGGAATTAAAAGAGGGACAATCGCCGGAAAGCGCGATTCAGAAGGCGCTAGAGAAATTACAGGGCTCTTTTGCTGTGGTTTTTATAATAGAGGATGAGCCAGAGACAATTTTTGCTTTTAAGCGCCAGAGCCCGCTTATACTTGGACTTGGTCAGGCAGAGAACCTGATTGCTTCTGACATTCCAGCACTCCTTAGCCATACCCGCAACATCATTCCTCTGGAGGATGATGAATACGCGATGCTCACGGCTCACAGCATAGAAATACGAGGCAGTTCGGGGGAAAAAGTGAGCCGTGAACCAAGCTATGTGAGCTGGACTCCGGCAATGGCTGAAAAAGCCGGGTTTAAGCATTTTATGCTAAAGGAGATTTTTGAACAGCCGGATGCGCTCTCTGACACATTGATGGGAAGGATTCAAATTGAACAAGCAAGGGTTAAATTTGACGAGCTGTCTGAAAAAATCTCTGAGTTCCTGCCAGATGTGTCCAAAATCCAGATAAGCGCGTGCGGGACAGCATATCATGCTTCTCTGGTTGCCAGATACTGGATTGAAAAACTGGCGCGCATCCCCTGCGCAACAGAGATCGCTTCAGAATTCAGATACCGTGAGCCATTAGTTGACAGCAAAACCCTTGCGGTCTTTGTAAGCCAGAGCGGAGAAACCGCTGATACTTTAGCCGCAGAGGCTGAAGCCAGGAGGCTCGGCGCAAAGACCCTTGCGGTTTGCAATGTGGTGGGTTCAACCCTTTCCCGTAAGGCTGACGGAGTTATTTATACCCGTGCTGGTCCGGAGATCGGGGTTGCGTCAACCAAAGCCTTTATCACACAGCTTGCGCTTTTGTATTTGTTTGCTCTTTATCTTGCGCAAATCAAAAATGTGATTGCGAAGAGTGAACGGAGCAAAATGCTTGCGGAGCTTTTGCGTGTGCCGTCTCTGATTGGAAAGACATTAGAGATGGACCCTGCTATTGAGGAAATTGCGAGGAAGTATTATCAGTCCCGGATATTCTTTTATATTGCGCGAGGGCTCAATTCAGCTATTGCGTTGGAGGGCGCTCTCAAGTTAAAGGAAATTTCTTACATTCATGCAGAGGGATACCCAGCAGGAGAACTCAAGCACGGACCAATTGCGCTTATTGATAAAAACGCAACTATTGTGGCACTGATTCCGAATAACCGATTATTTCAAAAAACCTATTCCAATCTGGAGGAGGTGTCTAGCCGGGAAGGAAGAGTGATTGCGGTAGGGAATCCTGAACAGGAATCCCTGCTAAGGAGAAAATCTCAAGACCTGATTATTGTCCCTGATGTGCCCGAAGATTTGGAGCCAATGATACTAACTCCACCGCTTCAACTGCTCGCGTATCATATCGCGCTTTTCAATGGAACAGATGTTGACCAGCCAAGGAATTTAGCCAAAAGCGTGACAGTGGAATGAAAATGACATAAGCGTGTTTTCAGCTAATCAATCAGCTTGACAGCTTAGCGTGTGGAATTACAATCAAGCATATAGCCGAGGTAGCTCATTCGGTAGAGCAGGTGATTCGTAATCACCAGGTAGCGGGTTCAATTCCCGCCCTCGGCTCCAGCTCCAGAAAATAATGGACCAAATGTATTTTGCCGGAGTTGAATCGCCCTGTCCGGAGGAATTGGTTGCCTTGACCTTGAAGGTATGCGCGCTCTTTTGCCAAACGGCTATAGCTCTTGAGGGATTTGCTTTTTTTCAGGCATCCACATCCAGCTTGCGCTTGAAGGCGCAGGAGGGATTTTTTATCGGATCATCAGCCGTCAGCTAATAAACCTGCGTGTTGAAGCATCTGAGGAGAGATGATAGTATGAATAAAAATGGAAGGATAAGATGAAGGGAACGATTTTGGATGTTAGCGGGATCAAAGTTGGACACGCGTCTGATTTTGAGAATGGTACTGGTTGCACTGTGATTATTTTTGAAAAAACCGCGGTTGCAGGCGTGAACATCTGCGGATTTGCGAGCGGAACGCGTGAGCTTGATGTTTTAAGCCCTTCTCATATTACACCCGGGATCAATGCGATTTGTCTTGCGGGCGGTAGCGCTTATGGCTTGGCATCTGCGGATGGCGTGATGAAATTTCTGGAAGAGCAAGGCATCGGGTATCAGGCAAGAGTGGCGCTTGTGCCGATTGTTCCTTGCGCAATTATTTTTGACCTGAGCTTCGAGAACTCCAGAGTCCGACCGAACGCAGAGATGGGCTATCTTGCGTGCCAGAATGCGCGCTCGGATTTGATGGAGCAGGGCAGTGTAGGCGCAGGAACAGGCGCGAGTGTTGGCAAATTGTTCGGGCAAAAAGGCGCGGTTAAGAGCGGGATAGGTTCTGCGAGCATAGTTTGTTCAGATGGTCTGGTGGTTGCGGCATTAGCAGTTGTCAATAATTTCGGTGATGTGCTTGACTATCGGACCGGGCAGATTCTTGTTGGTTGCCGAAATCCAGAGACCAATGAGTTTGTGGACATTACGCGGATTCTGGCAGGTATGAAAAGAGCGCCGGAGATCTCCATCGGGGAAAATACCAATCTCGGAGTAATTGCCACTAATGCTAGGCTGGACAAGGTCAAGGCAAATATGCTGGCAAAGATGGCAGAAGCTGGATTCGCGCGCTCGCTCTCTCCGGTTCATTCAACATTTGATGGTGACATTATTTTTGCGGTGAGCGCTGGTGATATAGAGGCTGAGATAAATCGGCTCGGAATTCTGAGCGCGGAGGTTCTGGCAGAAGCAGTGAATAACGCAGTGATTTTTGCGGATGGCTTGGGCGCATTGCCCGCGCTCAAGGATTTGAAGCAGAGCGGAATGTAAGGGCGCATCCTTGTGTGTGCCCAATAGGGCAGACACTAGGGGCTGACCGTATGATTGCGCCACAAAGGAGAAAAAGATGGAGGAGTTTAAAAGAGTAAAAGTTGAGAAGTTATTTGAGTTAATGAAGAGGCTGTTTCTGGCAAATGGCTTGCCTGAACAAGATGCGCATACTGCGGCTGATGCGCTGGTCTCCGCGGATATTCGCGGAATAGATTCTCACGGCGCCTCCCGAATGCCTTATTATATCAGCAAGCTGAAAAACGGCACGGTCAATCCCAAGCCCAACATCAGAATCCTGAATGAGCTTCCAGCAACAGCATTGCTGGACGGAGATGACGGTCTGGGACCTGTGGTTGCGAAAAAGGCAATGGAGATAGCAATTGAGAAGGCTAAAAATGTTGGCGCTGGATTGGTATCGGTTCGGCGCTCAAATCATTTTGGCATTGCCGCTTATTATTCAATGATGGCGCTTAAAGAGGGTATGATAGGCTTGGCAATGACTAATGCAGTGTCGCTGGTTGTGCCAACCTTTGGCGCCAAGGCAATGCTTGGAACCAACCCGCTCAGCCTTGCGGTTCCAGCCGGGAAACTGCGGCCATTTGTTCTGGATATGGCGACCAGTGCGGTTCCTCTTGGGAAAATAGAGCTTGCCATAAAGAATAATCAAAAAATTCCAGCAGGCTGGCTTTATGACAACACTGGAGAGTTTACAGATGACCCGACAATGATTCTTAAGGGTGGAGCGCTTGCGCCTCTGGGAGGAACCAGGGAACTCGGGGGGCATAAAGGATATGGCTTGGCAATGATGGTTGACATCCTTTCAGCTATTCTCTCGGATGCGAATTACGGGGCAAAGCAGGAAGGCTTGATGAGTATGAGGAAAGAGCCGAGCAATGTGGGACATTTTTTTATGGCGGTAAGGGTGGATGGATTCAGACCGCTGGAGGAGTTTGGGAGAACAATGGATGACGCCCTGACCGCTCTCAAGGAGTCTCCTAAGGCAAAAGGTCAGGAAAGAATTTACATCCACGGCGAGCCGGAGTTTGAATATGAGGATGAGCGGAGAAAACTCGGAATACCATTACATCCGCAGGTGATACTCAGCCTGAGCATCCTCGCTAAAGCAGATGGAATCAATCCGGAGGAATATTTATAATATAGAAAGAGATGACAGAAGACTATAAAAATCGCTCCTATCTTTCTGCCATAGAATCCGCTCAGTATTTAGGAATATCTGTGCGGGAGCTTCATCGTTTGGTTAGAATCGGAAAAATCAAAGCAATGGCTGCCGCAAGCGGTCAGCAAAGATTTGATCTGAGAGAACTTGAGACTTTTAAAAATTGCCAGCAATACTCAAAAATCAAGAAGACGCTCCTGCCCGAATCCGGGCAGTATGCGCTGGATCTGAATGGAACCACTCAAAAAATCTATGTCAAAAGCTCCACAAAAATGGAAGAGCTTGCGAATGATTCGGTTCATCTGATGCTCACTTCTCCGCCTTATTTCAACGCCAAGATGTATTCCAAAAAGCCGATTTCAGAGGATTTGGGAAATATTCACGACCTAGATGAATGGTTTGAGAAAATTGGACAAGTGTGGCGCGAGGTTTTCCGCGTGCTTCAGCCTGGTCGCAGGGCTTTTATCAACATAATGAACCTTCCGATCCGAATTGATGGCGGTTTTCGCACTTTAAATCTTGCTGGTAAAACTATTGAGCTTTGCGAAAAAATCGGATTTATTTTTAAGCGAGACATAGTCTGGCATAAAACCAATTCGGTCCGGGCGCATTTCGGGACATATCCTTATCCTGGAGGAATCCTGCTGAATCATATGCACGAGTTTATTCTGGAATTGGAAAAACCAGCGCCCAGAGGATACAAAAAATATGCGCATTTAACAGAGAAGCAGAAAGAGCTTTCCAGACTGGAAAAAGAATTCTGGATTGAGATCAAAAAGAGCGATGTCTGGGTGATGAAGCCTGTTGCCAGCGGAGATAATCGGGAGCACATTGCGCCATTCCCTTATGAACTTCCTTTCCGCTTAATCAAAGCTTACAGTTTTGTCGGAGAAACCGTTCTGGACCCGTTCCTAGGCTCAGGCACAACCTTATCCGCGGCAAGGGATTTGAAAAGAAACGGAATCGGATATGAGATAAATTATAATATCGCGCAGGTGGCTATGGAAAGATTGGATGTTTCTCAAAAAACCTTAGATAAAACTTGGAAAAAGTTAAACGAGGGAGGTAAATAATGTCTTGGGAATATCGCTTTGAGTTTTATCCTTATGAAATTTTTAAGGAGGAGATGGTTGGGGAGCATAGGAAGATTTTCAGCTGTAAGGCGGAGAAGGAATGCCGGGTGGAGGATGTTTATCCGGAGTTCAGTCATCTGGTAGAGATGTTTCAGGACAGAGATGAAGCCGGATGGGAGGTTGCGCAGATATTTTTTCAGGAAAATGGCGTGCTGGTTTTTTATAAGAGGAGAAAGGAATAAACAAATTCAGGAAGGTAAATAGGAATGACTTTATTTGAGGAAAGGCTGGGACTGGAAGATTATATCCCGGTTTTGCGGAGCAGTTTTCAGATAGAGGATGAGCCAACTATAGAGTTCCAGATGGCAGGAGACGCTCTCAGGAAATTGCTTGAGGACCAGTCAGTAATGATGCGGGTTCTGGAGCTTTTAGCACATGATATTCATTTTGTGCGCGAGCAAGCAACCAATCTGTTCAATAACGAGATAGTGCTATGGAGGGACTCTGATGGAAGCTTTTCTCTCAGGATGGCTATCTGGGCAGAGGGCGCGGATAATTTTATTCACGACCATAATGCTACAGGAGTTACTGGCTGTTGGTTTGGAAAGCTATTGATTGAGAACTATGAGATTAAGGAAAAAATTTCAGAAGACCGGGTAAAGCTGGAGATGAAGGACAAACATATACTAAGTCCCAGAAATGTGGTTTATATTAAGATGCATGATGAGGGGATTCATCGCATAGATAAGGCTGAGGGGGATTTTGCCATCAGCCTGTCCGCGTATTCGCGTGCTGTGCCCCGGGGATATATTCGGAGATTTGACGCAATCACTGGAGCTGTGAGCCGAATCTATCATCCGGTCCGCAAGCAAAAAGAGTGGGCACAGAGCCTTCTTACGCTCATTGAGAAAGGTTGACGAGCTATAATAAATGGTTATCTTTAACAAAAAGGATTTCTATATAAAAGTGGGGATTAAAAGCAATGTATAACGAGAAGGTAATTGACTATTTTCAGCATCCGAGGAATCAAGGCGAAATACCAGATGCCAATGGGATTGGCGAGGTTGGTAGCCCTGTTTGTGGGGATCTGATGAAAATCTGGCTCAAAATTGATGAGAATGGCATCATCCGGGACGCGAAGTTTAAGACCTTTGGATGCGCAAGCGCGGTTGCGAGTTCGTCTATTGCCACAGAGATGATCATTGGCAAGCATTACAGTGAGGCGCGCAAAATTACCAACCAGGAGATTGCAGATGCCCTGGGAGGACTTCCTGCGCACAAGATTCATTGTTCTGTTCTGGCTTCCGAGGCGATCAATCAGGCAATTGATAACTACCTCGGAATCAAGCCAGTAAAAGCCGAGGAGGTTGAATATATTTGCAAATGTAAGAAGGTCACCAAGGAACAAATTGAAGCCGCAATTGCGAGCGGAGCTTATACAGTGGAGATGATCGCCCAGGCGACTGGCGCTACCACCGGCGAATGCGGCGGGGTCAGGTGCAAGCCGGAGATAGAAAAGATTCTGGAAAAATATAAACACACGGAAAAGGAGCAGAGTTAAATGCGTAAGGTTTATCTTGATAATAACGCGACTACACCTCTTCACCCGGAAGTGAAAAAGGTGATTGTGGAAAATCTAGACCTTTTTGGAAACGCATCCAGCGTTCACTTTTTTGGTCAGGAATCAAGAAAAGCAGTGGAGGATGCGCGGAAGAAGGTTGCGGCATTGATTAATGCGACCCCTGAAGAGATAGTTTTCACCAGTTGTGGTTCTGAGTCCAATAATCTGGTGATTAAGGGCGTGACCTGCCAGGACATTTATTGCAAGCCAGACGCGCATACAGGAAAGCACATCATCACCAGCCAGATTGAGCATCCATCTGTGATGAATCCGCTTCGGACTCTGGAGCGACAGGGATTTAAGGTCACATGGCTACCGGTGGATAAATACGGGCTGGTTGATCCAGACCTAGTTAAAAAGGCTATTACGAAGCAGACTGTTTTGATCACTATTATGACTGCGAATAATGAAATTGGAACTATTGAGCCCATTGCTGAGATTGCGAAAATAGCAAGGGAGCACGAGGTATATTTTCATACGGACGCTGTTCAGGCGGTTGGGAAGATGAAAGTGGATGTGAAAGAGCTGGGTGTGGATTTTCTATCCCTGTCCGGACACAAGCTCTATGCGCCCAAAGGAGTTGCCGCGGTTTATATCAGAAAAGGCATTTTTGTCTGCCCATCGCTTCAGGGCGGGCATCAGGAGCGAGGGATTCGTGGAGGCACCGAGAACAATCTTGGAATCATTGCCCTGGGAAAAGCCTGCGAGATAGCAATGAAGAACCTTGATGCTGAGGTTGAGAAAATCTGGAAACTGCGCGAGAAACTTCGGAAAGGAATTGAGGATAGGGTTCCGGAAATTTTTATCAATGGTCATCCAGAAAGAGTTATGCCCAACACGCTGAGCGTGACTTTTAAGTATATAGAAGGAGAGTCTATTGCGCTCCGGTTAAGCGCAGAAGGAATAGCAGTTAGCACTGGGTCTGCTTGCGCAAGCGGTAGTCTTGAGCCAAGCCATGTTCTGCTCGCTATTGGCCTTCCACACGAGCACGCGCACGGAACCATCCGATTCAGTCTTGGCATTGAGAACACCGAGGAAGATATTGATTATGCTCTGGAAGTGGTTCCTCGCGTGGTCAAAGAACTTCGCGAAATGAGCCCCCTCTGGGCGCGGAAATAACAAACCAATGAATCTTCACCGCAAAGCAGATCGCGGACCTTCCCCGGATTTGTGCAAAACCTCGCTCTGCGGTTTGGGGACTGCGTCTCTTACGCACTTGACAAGAAGGGCGGCTAATGCTAAAATTCTCTTTAAGAAACCGGTTGGAATATAGATGAATATAACTGCAAAAACGCTTATTCCAGGCGAAGCAATAAATATAAGTAAAAATTGTTTGCTATATAATGATGATTGCCTAAAAATTCTCCCTGCGCTTGAAGCCGAAAGCATTGATATGATTTTTGCCGATCCTCCCTATAAACTTTCTAATGGAGGCTTTACCTGCCACGCCGGAAAGGCTGTAAGCGTAAACAAGGGTGATTGGGATAAAAGCAAGGGATTGGAACAGGATTTTGAATTTCATAAAAAATGGCTCTCTGCTTGTAAGCGTGTTCTTAAGCCAGATGGAACAATCTGGATTTCCGGCACATATCACAGCATATACACATGCGGATTTGTCCTCCAGACCCTTGGTTATCATATTCTTAATGATATTGTTTGGTTCAAGCCTAACGCCAGCCCCAACTTGTCCTGCCGATATTTCACAGCGAGCCACGAGACGCTAATCTGGGCACGAAAATCAAAATCTGGCAAACATACTTTTAACTATGAAGAAATGAAAAATAGATGTTTTAAAAATGATATTCTGAAATCCCCCGGTAAACAGATGCGAAGCGTCTGGGCAATTTCAACACCGTCGCCACAAGAAAAAATTTATGGTAAACATCCCACACAGAAGCCAGTTGAATTGTTGGAAAGAATTATATTAGCAAGCACCAATCCCGGCGATAAAGTGCTTGATCCATTTATGGGAAGTGGGACAACAGCAATTGCTACTCTTAGACACCATAGAATTTTCATTGGGATTGAAATGGAAAAAGAATACATTGAATTAGCTATTAAACGAATTAAGGATGAACTTGGCAAAATTCACACATCCTTATTTGCGTTTTCAAGGCGGTAGATAATGAAAGAGAAAAAAGCAAAAAAAAATATATATACCCACGAGATTGAATTAGCTAAATTAAAAATAAGAAACCGACCGCGTGATGAATTCCGGGGATATTTAGAAGCTGTAAAATACAGAGGATATGAAGTTGAAAATATATCGGATGGCAGAAAGATAGTTATAACCAAACCTGGCGGCAAATTTACCTTTGGCGTAATAAAACGAGAAGATTTTATGGTTTGGGGCTACAATCCTCAAGATACAAGTCTTTGGTTAATTTCCCATAAAAACATCTATGAAGACCTTGAAGAAAAAGGAAAACTTAATCCCCGAGAGACGACAAAAATTATAGAAGCTTTGGAAAAAGTTTTCAATGGGAAAGAACCTGATGAAGTATTAAAGACTGTATCACTGTCCAATCCTTGCGGAGAAGCCCCCGAAGTTTTACTCAAAGCTTATAAATGGATATGGGGTCAAGAAGATTGCAATTATCCTACTGGAGAAGGCAGAGAAATGTCAATGAAAGCTATTAGAAAATTAAAATGTAGATTAAAAAATGGCTGATTTTTTTAAATTATTAACTTGAAGCGAATGTTGCATCCATCGTATTATTATTTTATTCCGAAGATGTGCAAAAATATAGATGCTGAAACAGTAATTTTAAACAGATTGGGCACAAAGATACAGGTAAAAAGTGTTTTTAGGATATTTTAGCTTAATTTATCACGGTGAAAATAAAAGTTTTATCTTTCATTATTTAGATGTTTAAGCGCATTCAGGAAGATATTAAGGCGGTCTTTGACCGGGACCCAGCGGCGAAGAATCTGCTGGAGGTTCTGCTCGCCTATCCGGGTCTGCACGCGCTATGGCTTCACCGAATCGCTCACTGGTTTTATTTGAGAAAATTTTTTACTCTTGCCAGACTCATCTCGCATTTCAATCGGTTTATAACTGGCATAGAGATTCATCCAGGCGCAAAGATAGGTCGCGGGGTATTTATTGACCATGGAATGGGAGTGGTGATAGGAGAGACAGCAGAGGTAGGGGATGATTGCCTGATTTATAAAGGCGTTGTTCTGGGCGGGGTGCATCTGGAGAAGAAGAAAAGGCATCCAACTCTGGGCAAGGGCGTGGTAGTGGGCAGTAATGCCTGCATCCTTGGAGCCATAACTATCGGAGACCATTCAAGAATTGGCTCTGGCTCTGTTGTGATTGAAGATGTTCCTCCAAACTCCACCGTGGTAGGGATTCCGGGAAAAGTGGTCAAGAAGCAGACCGCTGGAGACCTGGAAAAAGACCTTGAGCATTCAGACCTTCCGGACCCGTTCCAGGAGGTTATTACTGGCTGGTTAAAATTATTTCAGCAGTTTGAAAAACGCCTGAAGAACCTGGAGCAAGAGCATGGGATTAACGAGGCAGAATTGATCAGGGATTACAGCGCTCTGATAAAAAAAATTGGAGATAAAAATAATAATGGCTGACATCAAAGATAAGCTAAGGGAAAAATTTCTTCATCCCAGCCACAGAGGAGAGATAACAAATCCGGATGGAACCGGCATTGTGGGAAACGCCAGATGCGGAGACATCTTGAGTTTTCAGATCAAGGTCAAAGACCAAATGATAGATAAGGTCAGGTTTCAATGTCTGGGATGCGGCGCGGCAAAAGCAGTTGCTGGATATATTGCGGAGCTTGCAGAGGGGAAGACGATTGAGGAAATAGAGAGGATGAAGATGGATGATTTTTTTGATGCTCTAAAAGTTTTACCTCAGAGCAAATGGCACTGCCCGTTTCAGGCGCTTGACGCTCTCAAGATGGCGATTGAGGATTTCAGGAGCAAGGAGCGCGAGGGTAAGAGAAAGATGATTGATGTGGAGCAGATTTCGGACAAAGAGCGCTGTCCGTATTGTAAGGAGATTCTTGGAGATGAGCTTGAGTATTGCGAAAGCTGTGAAATGAAAGCGGTAAAATGCGCTAATTGCGGAAGACAAATTTGTGTGGAGAAGGAGGATAAATAGTGTTCAAGGAGCATCCGTGGTATGGAGAAGAGTTTGGTCCGGTTCAGTACTACTGGCATCTGGAGCGGAGTTATTGTTTTAATTTGCTGTTTGAGCTGGATAATCGGCCATTCATCAAGTTCTGCAAGGAGAATAAAATCAAGGCGCATCATCTCATAATGAAGCTAGCTTCACGCTTGAGTCAGAAATATCTTCCCCAGAGAGTGGTCAGTGTGAACAAGAAGGACTACCCAGCGCGCTATCCTGCGGGCTATGTGAGAAAGATCGCTCCGGACAGGGATGTAATTGAGTTCATTGCGGTCAGGGAAAAGGAAAACTATTTTGGAGAGAGATGGGTCTGGAGGAATCTTAGGCCTATAGAAATTTATCTGATGAAAAATTTTCCCCGGCTAGGCATCTGGCTGGCAAAGCATTTCTTTGGCAAAAGGGAGATGCGCAACTGGTTCGCTTTGTGCGTTTCGCGCAATCCGTTTGTAGATACTGGCTTCCCGGTTGCGTTTTACGGAAATAACTACTGGTGCTTTATGCTCACTATTCCTTATGGAGACAAGGTCTTCTCAACTCTTGGAGGTCCTCACGCGTTTGCCAATGTGGACTATTTTTCCGGTTTTCTCAAAGAGTTCAAAGGATTTTATGAACATCCAGAAACCATCCCCAGGGAATTGATTGAAAAACCTTATCGTCCTGTTGAGCTGGGCGTGAGCGAACAGGACGATTGATCTGTTATTTCAAAAGCTCAATTAGAGCCTGGTCAATCAGCGTTGCAAGCTCAGGTCCCACGCATAGACTACGCTCATACTTATAAAGCTCCGCGTCATAATCCTCTGGATATAAAATATACGCAAGCTCGTCATCCGCAAGACCAAATTGAAATGAGTTCCGCTTCTGATAGGAGCGAATTTTTAAGCCCTGCTTGGGATATGCCTCCCCCGGGAATGTTACTATCTGCGCTGTGCCGATCTCTATCAAGTTGACCTCAGTAATCAGTGTTCTACCTTCATAAGCCTTTCGCTCAAACAGCCCGAACTCCACTCCCAGAGCATAAATATCATTGCTGACTTTGGGCTGAATCAAGCTCATTTTATGCCGGATAAATGGCTGATTTTCCTTGACCAGCAGACCCATCCCTCGGTCAACCTCATTTGCAACCCTGCTCCCGAAATCATCCAGCTCCGCCCAGCTATGCTCTGCCTCTGGATTTTCTACATTCGGGCTGACCAGAGCTCCTAAAGCGCCGTTGAAAAAAATTGCTCCACCTCCATACTTTTTCTCAACCAGTTTATAAACTACTCCCGGATAGTCAGCGCTGATTAACCGGTTTCTCTTCCACATCACCTCAGGATGACCTGTAAGATTGATCAATGTCGCAATAGTTATGCCCTCTGAATCCAGAAAAACCATAATTCCCATTGTATCATCCTTGTCTTTTGTGTCCCGCTTGTTAAACATCAAGCTCGGATTCATTTGATAAACCGTAGTCCACATCTCAGCAGGTTTTAAACTCGCTTCTGCTTCTTTGATCGCGCTAACAATGCCCTGTCCGATTTGTTTCATATATTCAGGATTGTTCCCGCGAGCAAACGGTATCAAGCCCCAGACACCCATTGTGTCCGGTCCTGAATGAGTATGCGTGCACGCGATCAAAATCTGGTCTGGTCTGAAGCCTTGAACCAATGATTTGTATTTTTCAATATCCTCCCGATTCAAGCCAATAAGGTCAAGGGAGACCAGTGCTAACTTCTCCTCGCCCTGTTTCAAAACCAGCGCACGGGCAAACAGGTCATCGTGAACCCCAGCTGACCTTCTTTGACCAGGATCAAAACCAGCCATCCATACCTTCATTTTCGGAGTGATAATCGCTTTGCCAAACCCGGCAAGAAAAGGCTTTGTCGGATCAGACCGAACATCTATCACTGGATTTTTTATCTCCGGAGTTTCTAACAGCTTGAGCTTATGCCAACAGCCCAGAAGCGCGCTGAGCAATCCGATAATCAGAATCATTCTTGCTATCTTCATTCCAGTGTTCCTTATCAGCCTATTAGTCTATCATCTTATCATCCGATTTCAGAATTTACTCGGCTTACAAAGAATCTCCCGAACCTTCAAATTGAAAAAATTATGAGATGCAACCGGCTTGATGATGCAAGCGGTGTCAGCGCCTCTGCCTGTGCCTGCCACAAACACGCAATCCTCAAATGGAACCAGCCCTGCATCAGCTACCATACAAGCCATCTCTACGCAAACTTTCACACCCTGAGAAAAAATACGAAGCGTAGCCGCAACCAGTTCTGACTCGCTAAATCCTCCCATCTTGAGCGCAATCGCCTTGCCAAGGTTTCTGGTCAAAAGCATCCCGCTATGAACCTTGTGTCCAGCTTTTTCTATTTCTTTGCGGAGCTCTTCATCAAACTCGCATTTCCCCTCCTCAGAAAATCCATAATTATGCGTCACAACCACGAGCCGCAGGCTCGTCCCTTTGACCAGCTCCAGTGCTTTTTTAGCAGTGAAGCCCGTAGTTGACGCAACAACCAGATGCTTTATCCCGCGCTCCCTGCAAGCCTGAACCGCAATTTTCAAAGTTTCTTCAGTATGCTCACTTCCTTGAGAATCAAAATACATTTCTTCTCCTTTCTTTGTGTCGCGGACACTCTTGTCCACGCTTAATTATTTTTCGTGCACGCGCTTTAAGCCACGATTCAAACAAACCAAGTCATTTCCTTTAACTCAAAGTGATGGATTCTTATGCCTGGTCTTTTTCCAGACATTATTTTCTCCATTTAATATTTTGTAAAATTTCTATGAGGTAGTCAATGTTGATTCCAGGACATCATCACAGCTTTGAGTTGTCTCAGAGTTCTGTCTAGGGGATTAAGGACCATGTAAGGATTTCCAGAGTGATGGTGCCGAGCAGAGCCTGGTCATAGATCACTGATTTGGATTCCTCAATTTTTTCCGTAAGAACGGATTCCGAATTGTGTCCGGCTCCAGTAAATCCACGGGCAAGCCGAACAGCCGCTCCAGGTCTTCTAATAATCCGGAATAGTTGTCAGAATGTGTTGATGGGGAAAGAGATTGAAATTCCACCAGAAAGTCCATGTCACTTTTTGCTGGATCAAAGCGATCCTCAGCGGCAGAGCCAAAGATAAATAGACGACGCACCTTATACCGAGCGCAGATTTCAGATAATTTGTCAATTCTCTCTTGAATAACAGGAATCATCGCATCTCTTTTTTTTGCCCGATTATTTGTCAAGCGCCCGGGGGAAGCCTGTTTTAGTTCCTTGCCGGTTTCAATCCTTAGATGACGAAAGGACAATTGCCTCTATCTGCTCTGAAAATTTCTGATTTCACATTTTTTCCTTTACAATTTACACTTTACAAGAATTGGATGATTCAGCCAAATAATAATGAACTGAGTTTTGTGGTTCCAGAGGGGAAGGAGAGGAGATTTCTCTGGGCGGATTCCTGGAGATTAGCATGGCCAGTCTTTATCGGACAGGGTGTAGCTACATCTATGATCCTTATAAGCAGGATGATGGTTGGCGCTATTGGGGAATCTGCGCTTGCGGCTCTGGGCTTGGGTCAGATGATATTTTTCGCGCTTGTGCTCGGGCTATCATCCATAGCAGTGGGTATGGTGGCTTTGATTGCCCGTGAGGTTGGCGCTGGAAATATCAGGGAAGCGAGCAGGATTTTTGGACAGGGAGTTTTTTTCGGGACCATAGCCTCATTGTTTCTATCTATTGCTGGAATTTTATTGACAAGACCGATTTTTCTGGCTCTGCATATTGCGCCTGAGGTATTGGACGATTCTGCCAGATGTATGTTCTGGCTTTATCTTGGGCTTCCATTTGCGTCCACGAGCTTTTTTCTAGGCGCTGGCTTGAGAGGCGCTGGAGACACGCGCACACCAATGGTGATCCAGATTTTGAACACTTGCTTCAATATCTTGCTCCAGTATGTTCTGGTTTTTGGCAAGTTTGGTCTTCCGAAAATGGGCATTGTGGGAGCTGGTCTGGCAATGGCTATTGCGTTCCTGCTCTCAACCATTATGTTTATTCCCCTCTTCAGCCTCAGTATGACAAAGCTAGATATAAATTTTTCAAAACTGAAAATTGACCTGGCTATTCTGAAAAAGATCGTTAAAATTGGTGGTCCCACAGCAATAGAATGGGAATTGATCCAGCTCGGGCTGATCGCATTTGTGTCCATTGTGAACCGTTATGGTCCAGAGCCTGCGGCCGCATACATCATCGGTCTCAGTATCCTGAACTTCTCTCAGTTGCCCTCGCTCGGATATAACGCCTCAGCCACTACCCAGGTGGGAATGTGTCTAGGAGCAAAACGGCCAGACCTTGCGGAAATGAGCCTCAGGGTCAATATAGCCGCATCTGTTATCCTGATGAGTGTGATTGCAATTGCTATGGTAATTTTTGCCCAGCCTTTGATCCTCTCGCTCTTTCCTCAAAGCTCTGAATTAACCGTAGGTTATGCAAAACTATATTTATACGCAGTTGCAGTCTGTCATCCTTTGATGGCAATTGCTTTTGTTCAAGCAGGAGCTTTGCGCGGAGCAGGATACTCGGTCTCGCCAATGATCGCGCAATCCTCAGGGATGTATATTTTCAGACTCGGGCTTGCGGTTTTACTATGGAAAAAATTTAACGCGCCTGTGCAATGGCTATGGCTAACTCAAATCCCGGATTTCCTTTTCAGGACTCTCTATCTCTCCATCTCAGTCCGGCGCGGGAGATGGAAGAAGGTGAAAGTTTAACAAAAAAAATTTTCAGGATTTAAGAGCATCTTTAATTGGAAGAACATCTATGCTCATTTCAGATTTTAAATAGTTTTTTACTTGTTCATTATAATCCGAATCCTCACTGACCAATCTTTTACTTGCTGTTTTTGAGCAAACCGCGACAAACGGCCAATCGCTTCTATCAAATCTCAGGTCCGCCAAGTCCTTTTGCTTTTTAGTATCCAATGTTCCGCTGATAAATTTTCGGGCGCGTTTGCTTACGATTTGTTTAAACCATTCTTTCAAAGCCACGCTTCCGCCTTTTCTTTCTCTTTGAGCCTTGATGAAGCAATCTCTATATTCTTTTTCAATATTTCCCTCATAGTCAAAAGCGATCTCGGATCGTTCATTTAGGATTTTTTGAAGGAAAGAAATGGCATCATAATCTACATCAGCCGCCCGATAAAGAACATAGGTATCAATCGTCCAATCTTTATTCATACAATAATTTGTTTCCTAGCTTTTTATGGACTTAAGATGTTCAACTGATTCAATGAAACCTTCTTCAAAGAATCCTTCGGGATAAGATTCATACTGACCCTGGTCGTTTAAAGTTACCTCTTGGATTTTGGTTCCTTCCGGAGAAGGATCAAAGTAAAAAATGGCAACTTTTTCTCGCCCGATAGTTTTATCCGCGATTCTTCTACGAACCCTAGCTAAGATATGTTCGCTGTGAGTTTCAACAATGAAGGTTTTTCTGGACCCGATTGATTTAACAAATAAATCTCCTAGAATCGTTTGAGCTTTAGGGTGGAGATGAATCTCTGGCTGCTCTATGAGGATGATGCTGTCATCTGGAACATAATAGCTTTCAACAATAACTGGCAAAGTTTGAGAAGCGCCAAATCCAATGTCGGCAAGAGTGGTTTCTGCCCCCGTAGCAGGATCAGTGATCATCACTTTATAATAATTTGCCGCAACCCGTTTGAGCTTTAAATCTCGTGCGAAATTGAATTCCTTAAACCACTCCCGTGCGCCCTCTTCTATTTTTCGCATCCCTTTTTTCTTGCTACGATGGGAAATCCAAAGTGCATCAACAGCTCGCTCCCCCCTCACCCCCACATCCTGGGGGGCTTGTCCACTTGTCACATAGTACCGTTTAGGAAATTCACGAAGCGGGCCTAAATAATACAATCGGCGCAATTCATCCTCAATAAAATATCCAATTCTATAAATTTTTCTTAGATAAATAAGTTCTTTTTCGGTAATTTTGCCTCTAAATCTAGCAGGAATTTCAGATGTATAGAATTTGATCGGCTTTACCTGCTTAAGTGATAATTCTTTCATTTCGCCTTTTTCCTTATATTGAATGGTTGCTGAATACTTTTTCCATTTCACATCACGGACAACGGTTTCATGGAAATCTTCTCCGAATGAAATCTCCTGTTTTTTCAATTCTATCTGCGTAGTTTTCTTGTTATAGCAAAATATTGCAAGAAGCGTAAGAGGAGCGCCTTCAAAATCGCGTTGAACCGATCTAGGAGAGAACTCTAGTTCAACTTCTAATTCCTTCTTATATTCAGATTTGTAAATGAATTCAGGATATGCGCCAAGCTGAATCCAGCCATCATTGGCGGCTAAGGGATTTTCAATGTCAGTGCTATCAACGGTTTGTCTGAGCATAAGGAGCATTTGTAGGATACTACTTTTTCCAGAAGAATTTGGACCGACCAGAAAAGTCAAAGGGCGGATTTCCAAATTTCCGGTATCTTGGAAGCACTTAAAATTTTTGATGCGAATTTTGGTAAGCATCTTGCTTGCCTCCCTGTTTTCTTTGAAACAAGTTTATACCAAAAAATAACCCTAATCAAGTCGCGATTTTTAATCAGCTGACTCTGGCTTACCCAGATTCCGTACTTTCTGTTCCGAACCCTCTATCTCTCCATCTCAGTCCGGAGCGGGAGATGGAAGAAGGTGAAAACTTAAACAGGTTCAAGGTTTAGGGTAGATGGTGAAAGGAGTCGCAGACAGGAGCCTCTGGCGACTTATGGAATCGCGCGTAAACGCGCTCGCATATTCATTCACCTTTTACCTTTCACCTTTCAGCGGATTTATTGCTGTCTCCTTTCAATGATGCAAAGTAGAACCCCAGCCGCAATCAAAAGTCTAGGGTCAAGCAAAGGCGCTGGCTGGGAAATGGTCATCGTGTACTTGAGCACAAAAGGATTGAAAGCCTGTTTTATCATTGCAACCTCTGTATTGCCAGCAGTGATCTTATATGTCTGAGGAATCAGGTTAAAGTACCTGCTCAACAGCGCCATAATAAAACTGCTCTCACGCAGAACCCCGATCTCGCTTCCATCTGTTCCTAAGAATTTCCATTCATCAATAATAAAGGACTTCAATCCTTTCCGCTTGAGCGCTCCAACTGGCTCACCTGTGGTAGCATCAGTGACATTATAAGTCGCGCTTATGTCAAGAATCTGAGGCGTCTTGATTACTAATAGCTCCTGCTTCTTCCCCTCATCCGCATAAACCCTCATATCCTCCCTCAGCTTGAACGCCTTCTGCTCCCCGTAAAAAACCAGATTCCCAGCCTCATCATAAATATGAAACGCTCCCCCTAATAGCTTGAAAACCTTTCTCCGAAACAAATAAGTCCGATGCTGAAACGCAGGATGCAAACCCGTTGCTCCTCCTCCAATCATAAAACACCTCCTATTATTTTTATTAAGAACCTTTCTGAGATTAGCATTTTTTTCGCAACAAATAAATTCAATCCACTTGAAAAATTTGCGCCTGCTTTTTTGCCATCTCTATCGCTTCTTCTTTTGTCTTGATCTTACCTTCCAACTGAGCGTCTTCAACTCTGGTAAGGATTTTTTTAAAAATGGGACCAGGACTAAGACCAATGCTAATCAGGTCATCTCCTGTGATGAGCCGTTTAGGTTTGGCTCTCATTTTTTTAAGCTCGCTCTGGAATTTTCTAAACTCTTTTTTGACAAAATGATAGGTTGACAGGTCTTTATGAGAGCCCAGGCAGTCCAGCCTGTGCAGTTCCAGATGAAGCTCAAAATCCGGTATGCTCATAAATCTTTTCAGTGTGCTCTGCTTCATTCTCGGAACATCAATGAATTTGAGATGCTCCTTTACCAGAGCAGTGATGGTCTGGAGCTGCTTTCTTGAGAATCTCAGGCGCTTAAGAATGTTTTCAGCCATTTCTGCTCCGACCGAGGTGTGATTGTCAAACCGAATTCTATCAGCGATTCTGAATGTTTTTGGCTTACCAATGTCATGAAGCAAAACCCCGAACGCCAGCTCAGGGCTGGGCTTCTTCATCAGCTTGAGCATCAGCACAGTGTGATTGAAAACATCTCCTTCAGGATGAAACTCTGGCGGTTGCGGAACCCCCTTCATCGCGCTTACTTCAGGAAGAATCTCTTTCAGGAGTCCAAGCTCATCCATTAACATCAATCCCTGGGCTGGATTTTTCTGCGTGAAAATATAAATCAGCTCATCCCGGACCCTTTCCTTGCTGACCTCCATAATCTCAGCGCAATGCTTTTTTATCGCGTTCCCGGTATTTTTCTCAATTGGAAATCCGAGCCTGGCGGAAAACCTTACTGCACGCAACATTCTGAGCTTATCCTCTTTAAATCTCTCCTCTGGCTCGCCAATTGCGCGGATTATTCCTGCGTTTAAATCCCTTTTCCCTCCAACAAAATCCAGCACCTTTTTTCGGAGCGGGTCGTAGAACATTCCATTGATGGTAAAGTCTCTTCTCCGGGCGTCTTCTTCCGGGCTTGAAAATACAACTTTGTCTGGATGTCTGCCGTCCTCATATCCAAGGTCTTTGCGAAAGGTTGCAACCTCATAATTTTTTTTACCCATACGAACGATCACCACTCCGAACCTTGCTCCAACAGGAATGGTTCGGGGAAATAGTTTGATTATCTGCTCAGGCTTTGCGTCAGTGGCAATGTCCCAATCCTCTGGCTCAATTCCCAGAAGAATATCTCTCACGCATCCGCCTACGAGATAGGCTTGGAACTTATGCGCACGCAAGGTCTTCACTATCTTTACAGCGTTTCTGTCCATCCGTTTGATTATAAACCCAATGCGTCAAACCAGGAAATGATCTCAGAGGCTGTAAAGGAAAAACAAAAGCAGAGCGTGGATGGCATTGGCAAAGATAAAGAACAGGAGCATATAGAGCACTGCTCTGAAGAAGCTGGTCTGGAATCCGGTTCGGAGCACGAGCGGCAACTTGATCAGACTGACAATGACTAAAACAGTATAGCTAACCTGAAAGATAATCCAGGGAATAGTTGAAAACTGATTAAGGAATTTGCCATAAAGGACCCAGGAGGGAAGATTAAGCGCAAGCGCAATCAAAGCTGGGAAAAATGTCAGCATCGGATAAGGAAGAACAATTGACATCGGGTCTCCAACACCGAGCGCAACCTCAAACGGATGACGGGGAATCTGGGCTTTTCTTTTTTCAAGCAATAACGAGAAGAACTCGCTCGCAAGCCACCATAGCCAGAACAGGAACAGGAAAATGAAGATTGGTCTGAGCCAGGAATTAAAAACCACCTGTATAAATTTCATAGACGGATAGGATAAGCTAATTGGAAGCGCAAGCGGCTGATGAGCGAGAAAACTCTCCCATATAAGCTCAAAGACCAATGTCTGTAGCGTAATCAGAATAATGGCTCTGCGGAGCAATTTTATCGGATGCGTGAGTCCCGGCATCAATAAAATCCATTTTTCAGGGATACGGCTTACCAGTCCAAGTAATATGCCCAGCAAGACCAGACCAGCAAGAACTGAATCCCGGATACGGCTCTGAATTCTGCTCCGGGCTTTGAGTTCTATCTTTTCATTTTGATAAAGAGCGCTCGCCATCTTAAATCCCAGCTTTTCCTTCCTGTCCTCGCTTAAAAGACCCTTCTGATTGAAAAAAGGCTTGGGATTAAAAACCCGGATAGGGTCTGGATAGTCAGCAAAAACCCAGATGATTCCGCCGGATATTTCAGGGTCTGCTTCAATAATTTTGAATGCCTTTTTCAAAAGGGCCGCCTGGTTCTCCTCGCTGAAAATGTCGCCGCTTGCACCGTGTCTCCTAACCTGAGAGTCTGCGCCATACTCTGATATAAGAACAGGCTTGTCTTTGTTCCCTGATTTCACTCTCTTGAGTATGTCCTCAAGCTGGTCCACTTTTCCGCCATACCATCCAAGATACGAATTGAGCCCTAGCAAATCCACATATTGCGCGCTCATCTCCTTTTCAAACCTATCGCTCGCTATTGCCATCAGCTGATCAGAAACCAGCGCTCTCCCTGATTCAGAAAGCTCCTTGATAAAATTTTGACCACCTGTTTTGTCAGATGGAATCTCATTTGCAAGACCAACTATAACAAGGCTCGGATGATTTCTATCCCGGATAAGCATCTCTTCAAGTTGCGCCTTTGCAAGAGCAATCACCTCAGGGTCATTATAATACGGACTAAATTTACCCCACGCTGGAATTTCCTCCCACACCAACAGCCCGAGCCGGTCGCATAAAGACAGAACAAAAGGATGATTTGGATAATGCCCAAGCCGAACCAGATTTGCGCCCAGCTCCTTAATCTTTGCCAGGTCTTGCTCAACAAGCTCCGGAGGAATGGTTTGATAATACACCGGATAAAAATTGTGCCTGCTTATACCCCTCACCTTAAAAGGCTTTCCATTTAGAAAAAGTTTATTCCCTTTTGTCTCAAGTTTGCGAAACCCTATCGGAAACTCAACCTCATCGGTTATAAAACCAAGCTCCCCAGACCCGCGCCATAACTCTACCTTAAGCTGATAAAGCCTTGGCTTTTCAGGACTCCACGGCTTTACCCGGCTAACCCGCGCTTCCATATCAAACCTTAACTCATCTTCACCATTGAGAGAAACCCGCTTCTTAAGACTCTCAATTGAGCGGTTTCCAGCAAGCTCAGCCAACAGCGTAAATTCTCCGCTCTTTTTAAGCGCATTATCTAAAAGAATCTCCAGCTTGAGATGTCCGCCATCATCAACTGGCTCCGCAATGACTTTAACATCCTTGATGAAAACCTCAGGCTTAGCCTCCAGATATACCTCGCGGTAAATCCCTCCTATATGCTTCCAGCCTTTGTATTTCCCCGGAATGGTCTTCATTGAAAGCCGATTATCAACTTCTACTTCAAGATGATTTGCATTCTCCGGGTCAAGCGCCAGAGCCAGAACCCATTTTTCTAGCCCTTCCTTTGGCATCCTTTGGTCTGTGCGCTTCAATTGCTCCGTAATCTCAAATTCAAAAGGAGTGTAAGCGCCTTGATGACTGCCTAGGATTTTATCATTCAGCTTAACAAGCGCCTGATATGACACTCCGCTAAAGTGCAGAAAAACCCGTGGTCCAAAATTCCCTGGCGCAAGAAAATCCAGCTGATAAACAGCTTTGCCATCATAATTCTCCATTCCAGCAAGCGAGTTCCAGCAGGAAGGAACAGTGATTTTTACAGCCTGGCTCGCAAATGTTGGTTGAAAAAGCCAGGAATCGCTATCTAGCCATATCCTTTTTCTGAAAGAGCCATTTTCGCGAAACCGGTTCTCAGCGTCCTTGAGCAATTCCAGAACCTGCTCCGCCTTACCTGGCTCAAGCTCAGGCATTAACAAAAGGAAATTAGCCAGCACCATTAAAAATGGCACCAGAATTAAAATCACGATTCTGATAACCCGTTTGAGCATTGTCTTAAAAAATCATCTGTATCCCTGCACAAGTTTATCTCAGCATCAGCCTTTCCAGCATAAAACAGGATGCCTGATTCAATTTTGACCAGCCGCAGATTTCCCCGGCAGAGCATTTTGCCTGGAAAAGGAATTGGACGAACCCCGTTTTGGAACATCGCTCAAATCCCTCAGCGATGTTGGACAAAATTGACACAGAAGACCTCCGAATCTGATAATCACGCAAAAAAGCTTCCTCCCTAGTCAGGCTGTAGATAGCATCCGTCAATTCTGTTGCTCGCTGATATATAAAAGCGCTCCGCAAATCTTTTCCCATCCTTCGCATATTTATCGCTGTTCAAATCCTTCTCCATTCTGCTGTTATCCTGTTTCAAGCATTATATTCCCTGTAATAATTGAGTCAATCTACAATTAAACCCTGAACCAATTGCGCTTGCAGAAAAATCTGATATATTGATTAAAAATGACAGAGCGCTTAGGTGAGATATTACTCAAAAAGGGAAAATTGACGCAAGCCCAGTTAGACCAGGCTGTGCAGTGCCAGATTCTATTTGCAGGAAAACTGGGAACAGTGCTTCTTGAGCTGGGATACATTGGAGAGAAAGACCTGGCAGAAGCCTTAAAAGAGCGTTATCAGGTGGATGTCATAACACTTGACCAGATCAAGGACATTCCAGAGGATGTCATCAAAACCATCCCCAGGGATTTAGTTGAAAGATATGACCTGATCCCGATAACAAAGCTCGCAAAACGAATTTACATCGGAATGCTCAATCCAGATGATAAAGAGGCTATCACCGAGGTTGAAAAGGAAACTGGTATGAAACCAGTTCCGTGTGTCATTCTGGAAGTATATCTCCGATGGGCTATGGAAAGATATTATGGCATCAAAAGGGAGATGCGATTTGTTCAGCTGGAGCGAAGCCTGGATTTGATGCGAGAGCTTTATCCTTATACCGCCCTTGTATCCAGTGAACCAGGAGATAGCCTCTGGAAAGGCAGTGTTACAATTTCTGAAATCTGTGTCCCCAGTCCTCAGAGCGCTCCTCCTAAAAGCACCGCGTTTGAAGAGCCTCCAAAAACCCTTGAAGAATTCTGGGAAGAGGTGGGAAAGACCGGTCATCCCAGAGTGCTTGTTCCAAAAATAAAGGAAGACCTGAGGAATGCGAACACGAGAGAGGATGTGGCAAAAATTCTTCTGGAATTCTCCCAGCTAATTTTTCCACGCGTTGCCCTGTTTTATATCAAGAGCGGAGTTGCATTTGGATGGCAGGCTAGGGGAGAGGGGATTGAGGACAAAAAGCTAGCCAGCCTGATGATTCCACTGGAGCTGGATAGCATATTCAGAACCGTGTATGATTCAAAATCATCTTTCCGGGGGCTTATTCCATCCAATCCAATCAATCAGCGTATCCTCCTCGGAATAGGCGGGATCATCCCCTCACAAAGTTTTGTGATGCCAATCATTGTGTTTGGCAAGGTAGTCTTAATCCTATATGCAGACTCTGGAAGGATGAAGGTTGATAGAGAGCCAGATGTGGCAAGCCTCCAGGAAGTAGTGGGAGAGGCGCAAATTGCCTTGCAGAGAATTGTCCAGAGCGTAAAAAAAGATGTGGAGCGCTAAACCCATTTATCCACCAAAAGGATTTTTATTCTCCGGCATAATCGCTGGGATAAAGAAAAAGCATAAAAACGACCTTGGATTGATCCTTTCTCAAAAACCTGCTTCTGCTTCCGCAGTGTTCACAACAAATGTCTTTCTTGCCGCGCCTGTGCTCATCTCAAAACAGAGAATCAAAGCAGGAACCGCACAGGCAATCCTGGTAAATTCTGGAAACGCAAATGCTGGGCTTGGAAACGAGGGGATAGTTTCCGCAAAAAAAACCTCTAAAGCACTTGCGCAAAAACTCGGAATAAAAGAATCTATGATTCTACTCGCATCCACAGGAGTTATTGGTGAAAAATTCCCAGCAGAAAAAATCAAAAACGCAATCCCAAAATTAGTCCAGAATTTGAACCCTGATGGCGTCCTGGAATTTACTCGCGCAATTATGACCACAGACACCCGCGAAAAAATCTCCAGCAGAAAAATTCAAATTCAGGGAAAAGATGTCCGCATACTCGGAATTACAAAAGGCGCTGGAATGATCCAGCCTAAAATGGCTACTATGCTCGGTTTCCTTATGACCGATGCTGAGGCAAGCCCTGATACCCTCAATCAACTACTCAAACAAATAGTCCCTAACACTTTTAATCGCATAACTATTGACGGAGACACATCAACAAATGACTCTCTATTTCTACTCGCAAATGGCGCAAGCAAGGTAAAAATTGCCCCGGATAAACCCGGATGGAACAGATTCCGAAACGCGCTTTATCAAATCTGCCTTGAACTCGCAACAATGATGGTCGCTGACGGAGAAGGAGTCACTAGATACTTCTATGTTCAGGTCAATGGCGCTAAATCAAAAAGCGATGCTGAAAAAATCGCTCGCCAGATCGCAAATTCCCCTCTCCTCAAAACCGCCATCAGCGCATCAGACCCAAACTGGGGAAGAATCATTGCCGCGGCTGGTATCGCTGGCGTAAAATTCAATCCCAACCACGCAAGCGTGTTCCTCTTAAGCCCGAACGGAAAAAACAGAATGGAAATTTTTAGACACGGGGCAAGAAGCAAAAAATATCAGGGCTTAAAACAGGAAAAACGCGCCTCTAAAATCCTGAGCAAAAACGGGTTTAAAATCATCTTCCAGCTGGAATCTGGCAAAGAATCCTTTGAAATGATCTCCTGCGACCTCACTGAACAATATGTCCGCATCAACGCCTCTTACAGAACCTAATAACTTTCACAGCAGACACGCAGAGAACGCAGAGAATTTTTTGCCACGAAGCGCGCGCAGTCACGCGGATGTCCAGCCTTGTCTAAATCCATTCTGGTGTCTGTTCTGTGTCGCAGGGCTTGACATTTGGCATTCATCCTGCGGCATTTTGGAATTGGCAATTTTGGAATTTGTCCTCTAAACTATTTTCAGGTATCTTAAAAATAATAGAGGGGGTCAAAGAAAGAATGAAGCAGGAATTTAATGTGATTATTGAAAAGGACCCGGAAACCGGATGGCTTGTGGGCGAGGTCGCGGAACTGCCCGGTTGCTACACACAGGCGCCCAATATGATGGAACTTGAGAAAAACATCCGGGATGCCATTACCGCTTACCTGCAAACGCTGGAAGAAGAAGCTCCCAGAAGCCAGTTTGTTGGAACCCTCCGGATTGAGGTTAATAGTTGAGCAAATTGAAACTACCCCCGTATCGGGAGCTTAAAAAGTGATTGAAATTTAAGATAAAAAATTCCAGACCAAAAAAGTGTTTGTCCCCGCCAAACAACAAGGGTCAGAGACCCTTGACCCACTTTTTAAAAAAGAAGGACACTTGTGTCCCCCTTGACCTAAGGGACTTAGTCCCTTAACCCGATTTTTACAAGGGTCAGAGACCCTTGACCCGTTTTTTATTTTATAGTCTAACTTATTGATATTAAAACATAAAAAACTGTTCGGCTATACCGAACAAAACCCTTGAAAAATCCTTTTTCAATCGTATATTATCCAGTGGTTCTTTTGACATCATTGTTCGCTTTTGACTTAAGTCAGGAGCGACTCATTGGGTTTGCGTTATTGGGACCTCGGCGCGAGAAGCTCACCGTCACAACGATGCAAGGGTCGCAGACCCTTGACCCGATTTTTGGTAGTGGCAAGAGATTGGGCTAAAAGATTGGGGCAAAGGGTCGGCGCCACAAAAGATTCAGGATCGGTTCACAGCAAAACATCTTGCGGTTCGGGCGCAAGCTTGATGGAGGTCAACGCTTCCGGTCTTGGGCTTCAACAGTGGAGTAAGCGGAACAGCAGAAGCAGATTAAGGAATGGCGGGCAGAAAAGGCAGGCAGGAGTGCCTGCCGCCCTCGCAAGAGTGCCTGCAGTCCTATATTTGCAAACCTGCTAATTACCAGCCCCCGGCACTGATAGAATTGGTCTTTGACAATTTAATAGCCAGGCAGGGTCGTAACCCTGCACCCAAGGGACAGAGTCCCTTGACCTAAGGGACTTAGTCCCTTAACCCTCTTCCTAAAAGGACACTCGTGTCCCCCTTGACCCGATTCCTTTTTCATCAGGCTTTTCAATCAAACTGAAAAATTTTTTCCTCCATACCGAACAAGCAGGGTCGCAACCCTGCACCCAAGGGTCATAGAAGAGGATCGCCTGAAGGTCAGGGTCTTGCGCGGTCCTAACCCTGCACCCAAGGGTCGCAGACTCTTGACCTAAGGGACTTAGTCCCTTAACCCTCTTCCTAAAAGGACACGGTGTGCTTTTAAAGAGTGGGTCAAGGGTGAAAACCCTTGGGTTAAGGGTCTACGACCCTTAGGTCTACCCGTAGAATGCATTTAAGATTAGTCAATCCGGAAGTTGCGTGCGATGATGCCGTTTTTAGGATGACATCCTGCTGAGAATTGAGCGCAAAGGTCTGCATCAAGGTCATCTAGGAGTTGAATGATCTGGAATTGCAGATTTATTCCGGAGTCTGGCACTTTTTTAAGCAGTTTGAAGGTTAGTTCTGCAAGGTTGATGGTGCCTGTAGCGGTCTGGGTTGCTGTAGCTGATATGTATATATAACCTGCTGTTGAGCCAGTGAGCACTGTTGGCGCGGAGCCAAATCCATTTGCCCTGTCATATTGAAGGGGATACTCTTTAGCAAGGTCTGAATTATTGCCGGAAACTCTCTTGAGTTCAAGCAATTGAGGCTTGTCAATAATCAGAAGGAATTCATATGACTTGAGTTTCTTGTCTCCGAGGTTGGCGTTGATAGGAAGTGTGAATGAATCTCCTTTGTCATAGCCAGCGGCGGAGCCGATTCCGATCTCGCTTGGGGATGACACTCCTGCATAAGCTGGATAGGAATGAACCTTTGGGACTCCGTCATAACCTTCAATGACCAGGGTTGAGCCGTGCATATTCGTGGGATAGTCTGGAGGAAGGACAACCTGAGGGTCCATATTTGGAACATCAATTACAACATCTTCAACTTCCGGGCTATCGCACGCGAGGCTAAAGCACAAAATGGCAAAGACAGCTGAAATGAGCAGAAATACTGGACAAGCAGTTGGTATAAGGGAACTTGTGCGCATATTACTCCTTGACGAGCCAGACCTTTAGAATGGCTGTTATGTCTTGCTCCAGATGAATCGGGATGTTATAGACCCCGAGGGTTTTCAAAGGCTCATCCAGCTTGATCCATCGCTTGTCAATTTCTATATTTTCTTTCTTTAATGCCTGAGCGATGTCAATTGCTGTCACTGAGCCGAACAAGCGCTCTGATTCTCCAGCTTTGCAGGGGATAGTAATGGATAGTTTTTCAATTTGCTCCTTTAGAGCGTGCGCGTTTTTTCTCCGCTTGTTTTCTCTAGCCTGGATCAGCTTTTTTTGATACTCAAGTTGCGTTATATTTTTGGTAGTCGCAGTTATCGCCAGCTTTTTCGGGATAAGATAGTTACGGGCATAGCCATCCTTTACTTCCAGCAAGTCCCCGGCTCTTCCGAGCTTATCTACATCTGTGGTCAAAATTACCTTCATTAGATTCCCCCTTGTTTTTAGATATGAGGAGAGCCATAAGGCAAAAGAGCCATAATCCTTGCCAGCTTGATCGCTTTAGCAAGTTTGCGCTGATGAGTGGCGCAGTTGCCTGTCATCCTTCTTGGAAGAATTTTTCCATGCTCGCTTATAAAGCTGACCAGAAGCTTCATATCCTTATAATCTATTTTAATATCTTCGTGACAGAATCTGCAAACCTTTTTCTTAACATACTGCTTTTTTTTGTCTTGAAGCTCATCCACGGCATTAGTCATTTTTGGTATCCTCCTTATTATCATCCTTGTTCGCTACTTCGGAGTCAGATTTGCTCTCCAGAGGAGCTTCCTTTACTGGTTCTGGTGAGGGGGTTGTAGAAGCATCAGGCTCTTTTGCAGATTTCTCTTCAGGATGCTCCTCAGCAGTGGGCTTTGCAACCTTTTCCATTGGCTTTGCGCGATACATCTCTTCTCTGGAGAGCTTGCGCTGGCGGGAAGGCTCAACTGCTTCCAGTCCCTCTCCGTCCTCTCTAAGCCTTACCTCTGGAACCATCTGCTCCTTCCAGGGAAGCTCCGGCAGATCAATCATTTCGCCGATGTCTGAAATCTTGACTGTCTGGAAACGAATAACATCATCCATTAGCTTCATATACGCTTCAAGCTCATTGATGGTTTTCAGGTTTCCTACATAGATGAGCAGAAAATAGGTTCCGTAGAAAAATCTGTTTCCGCGCACACGGATCGGATAAGCGAGCCTGCGCAGTCCCCAGTCCACCACCTCTTGCAACTGCCCTTCATTCCGCTCAATCCGGTCTTTCAAGCGTGAAACCAAATCCTTGATCTGGTCCTTTTCAAACTCCGGACGGGCAATCACCATTGTCTCGTATTTGCGTATCCTCAATCTACACCTCCCTATGGATTTTTCAGCCCCGGCTTCCGTGTTGCACGCAAACCGGAGCAGAGAGTAAATTCAGTATAAACAAAATTTCTGAAAAAGCAAGCCTGGAGAGATTTTGTTAGATGTCAAATGATGAGGAGATGTTTTTTATGCTCATAGCTTGCTAGGGAATGGAAGTCTGGTATCCTAGTTAGTGAACGCATCGGAAAAAGAGAAAGGACTGAAAATGGCGGAAGATGCTAATCAACGGGACGCGTTTCAGGAGCAGGTGGATGAGATTTTTTCCTGGCGGTTGGAGCATTTTCCGAGAGTGATTCGCCTGCGTGAGGAGATTTTAAGGGCAGAGCCCGCAGTGGCACTTATGCGAAGCAAATTGCTGATGGATTATTTTGAAAATAATGGCTTTGACCTCCAGCATCCGCAACTCCGGCAGGCGCAATCTCTTAAATATATTCTGCAGAATCTCCAGCCGGTAATTTTTCCGGATGAGCTAATTGTTGGCAGTTGCACAGAGCATAGGCTCGGATGCGTGATGTTTCCTGAGTTCCAGGCGGCAATTATCTGGCCTGAGATCTTGAAACTACCATTTCGGAAGAGGCATCCGGTCAGCATCACTAAAGAGGCGATAGAGGAATTCAGCTTCCGGATTTTTCCATATTTTAAGGACAAGAATATTCACGATTGGACCAAGGCGCGATTAGGGGATAAAGAATGCTTAAGACTCCAGGAGCGGTTGGTGTTTTATCTGGTGGCGCAACCAAATGGGGTGTCGCATTTGATCCCTGATTATTTCAGCGCGGTCAAGCTGGGCTTCAATCGGATCAAAGAGATGGCGAAAGAGAAGCGAGCGCGGCTCTCGGGCAATGATAAATTGGCTCAGGGACAGAAGGAATTTTATCAAGCGGTTGAAATTGTCTCAGAAGGGGTTCTGGGGTTTGCGAAAAATCATTCGCGCAAATGCCAGGAGCTTGCGGAATCGGAAACGAGCCCGGAGCGGAAGAAGGAGCTTTTGGAGTTAGCGAGGATTCTTTCAAAGGTTCCTGCAGAGCCTGCAGAGAGTTTTTATGAGGCGTTGCAAAGTCTGTGGCTAACGCATATTGCTGTATTACAGGAGAACTCGGATCTAGCAGTGAGTTTTGGCAGGCTGGATCAATTTTTGATGCCCTATTATGAGAAGGATGTTTCTAAGGGGGTGCTGGATGCGAAAAGGGCAATGGAGCTTTTGATGTGCTTTTATGTTAAGACCAATGACCATACGCCACTGGTTCCGGAAATGGGCGAGGCGCTTTTTTCTGGCTCAGCAACTAATCAGAGCATAACTTTGAGCGGAGTTGACGCCAATGGGAATGATTGCACCAATCTTTTGAGTTATATGATGGTGAAGGCGCTAGATTTGTTAAGACTTCGGGAGCCGAATGTTGATGCCAGATTTCATCAGGGCTCGCCTGAGCTATGGTATGAGAAGGTTCTGGACACGGTTCGGTCAACTGGCGCGGCTCCTGCGCTTTATAATGATGATGCAATAGTTCCTGCGCTTATCGCCAAGGGAGCAAGGCTGGAGGATGCGCGGGATTATGGTGTGATCGGGTGCGTGGAGACAACTGTTCAGGCAAAGGCTTATGGAATGACTGGAGCCATTTTACTTAATCTTGGCGCGATTTTGGAGTTAACCCTCAATAATGGCATTCATCCGTTTTCTGGTATGCAGATAGGTCCCCAAACCGGTTATCTCAAAGATTTTCAGAGTTTTGACCAGGTATGGACAGCTTTCTTGGGGCAGTTAAATTTTATGGTGAGCAAATCTGTGGAGGCTGAAATCGCTTATGACGAATCGCATAAGCAACTGCATCCGATTCCTCTGTTAAGCGCGGTGATGGATGGTCCAATGGAGAAGGGAAAAGATTTGACAGAGGGAGGCGCGGTTTATAATTCCAGCGGAGTATGGGTTGTTGGCTTAGCAGATGTGGCGGATTCTATGGTGGCGTTAAAGAGGCTGGTATTTGAAGAGAGGCGCATCAGCGCGGAGGATATGCAATCTGCGTTGAAAGCGGATTTCAAGGGGTATGAAAAAATTCAGGCAATGTGCTTAAATCGTGCGCCTAAATACGGGAATGACGACCCTGAGGCAGATGATATTGCGAAGAGGATTGTGGAAGAGGTTGACAGGGCTTATGGCAGATACACTAATTACAGAGGCGGTCCTTATCATATTGGATACTGGACAATGACTATGCATACTGGATATGGAAAATTGACCAGCGCGTTCCCAAGCGGAAGAAACGCTGGAAAACCAATGGCGAGCGGGGCAACTCCTGTAAGCGGGGTTGCTAGGAAAGGTCCGTCCTCGGCTCTTAGCTCCACTGCTAAATTGCCTCCGCATTGCCTTGCGAACAGCATTGCCAACAATCATAAAATTCCATTAAGCCTGCTTCAGGAGCCGGGCAAGATGAAGGTGCTTGAGCAATTGGTCAAGGGTTATTTCAAAAAGGGCGGACTGCAGGTTCAGTTTGTGATCGCGGATAAGAGCAGTCTGGTTCAAGCGATGAATGATCCAGAGCTTGCAAAGGATTTGCTCGTGAGGGTGAGCGGATACACGGCTTATTTTGGGGACTTGACCAGGGAAATGCAGGAGGAGATCATTAATAGGACTGAGGATCAGATTTGAACAATGGGCGCAAGGAATCGGGACTGAAAGTCCCTCGCGCATTGAAAGCAGAAAATAGCGAGCAAGCTCTTGAGGAAAGAGCAATGGATGAAAAGATAAAAGGAAAAAAGCGAGACAATTTGCTGGAATGGTTGCGTTGGCAGGGGATTGGATTGGGATTGAAAATCCTGGCTTTTCTTATGAGGTGGCGTGGTAAAAAGGATGAATGGCTGGCAAGGGCGCTCCGAGAGTTAGAAGGCGTGTACAGGTTTGAAAGCGGGGACAAAAAATTCTGCCGATACTTTATTCTGAAAAAGGGCAGGGTATTTGTGGAAAAAAGCTGGTCAGAAAAACCTGATTTTACACTCACTCTTTACGAGCCTTCCAAGCTGAGATTTCGCGCAAGACAGATGATGATTCTGGAGATTATTTTCGGGAACAAAATCGGTCAATCCGGGAATCTTTTCTATATTTATCAATTTGGTTTTATAATGAGCCTTCTGGAGAGAAGTTTCAGAAAAAAGAAATTAGCAGGAGTATGAAAGTTGAGCCAGCCGGAAGCAAAGGCGCTTGAAGAAAAAGTCCGCGCATTAGTCTCGGATATTCAGCGCTTTTGTATCCATGACGGTCCCGGGATAAGAACCACGGTTTTTTTCAAGGGATGTCCCTTGAGATGCAAGTGGTGTCAGAACCCGGAGACCCTGAGATTTGAGAACGAGCTTGTGTTTTCAGCAGAGCGTTGCATCGCCTGCGGAGACTGCGCAAAGGTTTGTCCAAATCAGGCGATAAGGTTTGACCGGGTTCCATATACTATATGGCAGAATTGCAAAAGCTGTTTTAAATGCTGTGAGGTTTGTCCGGGACGGGCGCGGGAGCCTGCTGGGAAAGAATATAGTGTGGAGCAGATAGTTCAAGAAATTCTGAAAGACCGGGAGTTTTATCAGCCAGAAGGCGGGGTTACTTTAAGTGGAGGAGAGCCATTTGCGCAGGCGAAGTTTTTAGTTGAGCTTGTGCCGATATTGAAGCGAGAAAAGATTCATATCACTGCGGAAACCTGCGGGCATTTTAATTTTGAGGCAATTAAGCCTGCGCTTTTAATGATTGACCTTGTCCTGTTTGATTTCAAAGCGTATAGCCCTGAACTTCATAAAGAACTGAGCGGAAAGGACAACGAGCTTATCTTAAAAAATTTACACCGGATTCTGGAGCTAAAAATTCCGCATCAAATCAGGATGCCATTAGTGCCCGGATTTAACGATGCTGAGACCGAGCTAAAAAATATCGCAAACTTTTTGCTCAGTCTGCGCGAAACCGAGCTCTGGCTTCTTCCTTATCACCGAATGGGAGAGAGCAAGCTGAAGAAAATCAATTCTGAATTAAAACCACTGGGCTTGAAAAGTTATTCGGAGCAAGAGCTAAAAGCAAAAGCGGAATTTATAGCGAGTTGCGGAATAACGGTAAGGACTTTCAGCTTTACGATTCCAGGCAAATAAATTTCAGATTTTGCTGTCCAGATTATCCTGAAAAATTCTGTTTTTATTTGCCTTTTTACTGCTCGTTGCTAAAATGAAAGAAAAAAAGTGGAGTATAAAAATGCTTGTGGATTTGAGGAGTGATACTGTGACCAAGCCGGGTCCGGGAATGAGAAGAGCAATGGCAGAGGCAGAGGTTGGAGATGATGTTTTCGGGGAAGACCCTACAGTAAACAAATTACAGGAGATGGGGGCGGAGCTAGTTGGGAAAGAGTCTGCGTTGTTTATGGCATCAGGGACAATGAGCAATCAGGTTGCGATTAAGACACATACACATCATGGCGAGAGCGTGATTCTGGGTGAGGGAGCGCACAGTTATCTTCTGGAATCCGGTGCAATCGTGGCATTAAGCGGTGTGATGCCCGTGGTTGTGGGCAAAGGCGGAACTTATACCAGAGAGGATATGGTCTCTGCTATTATCGGAAAAAGCATTCACAATCCAGCCACGAGCCTGGTGATGATTGAAAATACACATAACCGCGGGGGCGGAATTATTTTCCCGCTCAAGGATATTGAGGAGATTTGTACTGAGGCTAGGGCAAGAGGATTAAAGACTCATCTTGACGGCGCCAGAGTTTTTAACGCGGCTGTTGCGCTGGGAATAAATGTAAGGGAGATTACAAAACATTTTGATTCAGTGAGCTTCTGTTTATCCAAAGGACTAGGCGCGCCAGTCGGGTCTCTGCTTTGCGGCTCAAAGGAATTCATCGCGCAGGCGCTCCGGTATCGGAAGATGTTCGGTGGGGGTATGAGGCAGGCTGGGGTTCTTGCCGCGGCTGGCATTTACGCGCTTGAGCATAATATAGAGAGGCTTTATGATGACCACCAAAACGCGCGCAAGCTGGCTCTGGCATTAGAAGAGCTTCCTGCCATAGAGCTTGACCTGAATAAGGTTCAGACCAACATTATTATTTTCCGGGTCAAACGGCATGATATGGATGCGCTCAAGCTGATGGTCGGTCTTAAGGAAAACCGCGTGCTTTGTCTTCCAGTCAGCAAGGAGCAAATCCGTCTGGTCACGCATCTGGATGTAAGCTCAGAAGGAATAGATTATGCGATCAAGGTGTTTCACCGGATTCTAGGATAGAGAAAATGGCAACCGCTCCCAATAAGTCAGACCGATGGATACTTATTTCAATCCTGGTTCTGGCGAGCGCGGTTTTTTCCGGAGCGCTCTGGCAACAGCGAAAAGTAAGTGCAGTTCATCTGGATGACGCTTACATTACATTTCGTTACGCCGAGAATCTAGCGCGAGGCAAAGGTTTTGTCTATAATCAAGGGCAACATCTTCTTGGGACCACGACGCCGCTTTTTTGTCTTCTGCTCACCGTTTTCCGTCTTCTGGGACTATCGCCCACAATTTCCGCGGATTTGATAAATCTGCTGTCCGCGGTTTTTTCCGCGGTGCTGGTATTTCTAATTTGTAAAGAAAATCGGCTCCGGCTGGTCGGCGTAGGAGCCGTAATCCTTTTTATTTTCTTTCCGTTTTTCTGGTTCAATCTTGCCTCTGGGATGGAGACGATGTTCACTATTTTTCTGGCTTTGCTTTTCATCTGGCTTGACCTGAAAAATATGCCTGTCTGCGCCGGACTGATCAGCGGATTTTTGCTCCTGACCAGGATTGACACGCTCTCGGTTTTTGCCGCGGTTTTTCTGGTCAGGTTTTTCAAAAATCGCAAACTGGCAATGATTATGGTATCATCCTGTATCGTTACTTTATTGCCCTGGGTTGTTTTCGCAACGGCCTATTTCGGCTCGCCCATACCTCATTCATTGTTTTCCAAAAAAATTACCCATCCGGTGCGGTCAATTCTAATTCTAAAATATGACTATATTTACTGGTTTCTCGGATTATCTCACTGGCTTTTTAGTTTGTCTCCTAACAATAGTTCGGAAAAAATTTATCTGCCGATTTTGACTTTTTTTGCCTTTCTTGGTGCAGTCCGTTCGGCAACGAAAGAACACTGGGCATTGGTTTTCGTGCTCTGGATAATTTTTTATATCGCTGGGATTACTCTCGGGCAAACCTATTCTTTCTATTGGTATCCTATTCCCATGCTAAGTGGATATTTGATTCTAACAAGCTTAGGCATCAAATGGCTTTTTCAACTGGCGCTGAAAAAGAAAGAAACCCTCGCTCGCGTGCTGAATTTTCTCGTGGTCATTTCCCTTGTTGGCTTGTGGGTACGCCGATATGATCAAACGGCGATGGAAATGATCGCGTCGCATGAAAGGGCATATGTTTTCATCGCAGAGAAAATTAAAGAGACGCTCAAACCGGGCGACCTGGTTTTTGTCGGTGAAGTTGGGATAATTGGGTACACTTTGTTGGGTTATCATATTATTGATGGCGACGGATTAATTTCGCCTGAAGTCTATGAAATTCTTAAACAGGATCGGCAAAAGCTAATTCGTATTGATCCCGCGTATCGGTGGCAGTGGTGGGGTTCTCCGGAATATATCAGGACGGTGATTGATAAATATCATCCGCGATATGTGGTCAACTCTCTGGACCTTCATCATATGAAGGAATTGGTAGCCGATCCTGAATTCCAAAAAAAATATCAGCCAATCACGGTATTAAAACTCGGACCGTCTGTCTTTATTGCGTGCCAGAGACGCGATGAGCAGGGACCCGATGCCGAAACCTATAAGGACATCAATAAATGAGTGCGCGATTTTCTGTCGGCTCCAGCCAGGGTGCGCCAAATGCTGGTCCCGCCAAATTGGACCGTTTGGCGGAGGTCTTGATCTTTTTGTCAGCGAGCGCGGTCTTCGCGGGAATGCTCATTTATGCGCGCCGGAGCGGAGTCCTGTGCGTGGATGACGCTTATATCACTTTCCGCTATGCGGAGAATCTGGCGAGTGGGAAAGGGTTTGTTTATAACGCTGGCGAGCACATATTAGGAACCACTACTCCTTTCTTTTGTCTTCTTCTTGCTGGTCTACGGATGATTGGAATCAAAACCCCTGTTGGCGCGGATTTAATCAATTTGTTTTCCGCAATTTTTTCCTCAATACTGATTTTCCTGCTTGGGCGAGAAGTAAAAAATCGGATCGCTGGTTTGAACGCCTCAATTTTATTTATTTGCTTTCCTTATTTCTGGCTCAACCTGCCTTCTGGGATGGAGACAATGTTCGCGATTTTTCTAGCGCTGGTTTTGGTCTGGCTGGATTTGAAAGAGCGTCCGGTTCTTGCCGGGCTTGTTGCAGGGCTTTTGCTCTTGACCAGAATTGACGCACTGGCTCTATTGGCTGGTGTCGCATTGATGCGTTTTTTTCAAAACCGAAGACAGACAATAATTATAGTATCAGTTTGTCTCCTTACCTTATTGCCCTGGCTGATTTTTTCGGAAATGTATTTTGGAGGCATCATTCCACAATCACTGCTCGCCAAGAAATTGATCCACGCGTATCGCGCGAAAATAGTATTTCAGAGATATACATACTGGTTTCTAGGTTTGAGGGATGCGGGCACTGGCTGGCAGGTCCTGCTTCCGGCTTTAATCGGATTTAGTTTCTTCGCCGGGCTCGGCGTGGTTCAGGCATTTCGCAAAGAGCGCTGGGCATTGATTTTTTTCCTTTGGATTGTTTTTTTCGTCGTGGGTATGACCGCGGGTCAGGTCACTCCATTTCCATGGTATCGGATTCCAATGCTTTCTGGTTATCTAATTCTGACGGGCTTGGGTATTCAATGGCTCAGTCAAATAGTTTTCAGCAAAAAATCAAATTTTGCACTGGCGTTAAATTATTTTCTGGTCATTATTCTCAGTGTGTGGTTTATGCCTGAATCTCATCCGACCAAGTTCTCTCGTGTCACTAACAAAGAGCGCGTTAATCTGGAAATGGTGAAGCTAATAAAATCTGAGGCAAAAAATGGGGATAAAGTTCTTGCAGGTGAAGTCGGGATAGTTGGGTATGAACTGATGGCTCAATATATAATTGACAGCTCTGGCTTGGTTTCCGAACGGGTTTATGAACTCCGCAAAGAAGACAAGCTCAATCAGCTAAAAATATCCCGGGAATACAAATGGGATTGGTGGGGGACTATGGATTGGGTGAAACATATTATCGCGGAGTATAATCCAGAATTTATTATCAGCGAGCTCAGGTATTTGCATTTGAAAGAACTGATTTATGACCCTGAATTTGAAAGAGACTATAAGCCAATAGGTATGGATAATTCTACTCCGAATATAATCGTGGTTTTTCAGAAGAAAAAAATGATACGATAAAGTATTGATACAAAGTCAGGCTTGCTAGGGAATGGTGAATGGATATTGATTCAAAAAAACTAGACAGATGGACAGCGCTTTTGCTCTTGATTTTAGCTGGAGCGGTTTTTTCCAGCATCCTCTTCTATGCGCGCAAGACCGGGATGCTCTGTTTTGATGACGCTTATATAACCTTCCGCTATGCGGAGAATCTGGCTCTTGGCAGGGGATTGGTTTTTAATCGCGGAGAGCGCGTGTTCGGAAGCTCTACACCGTTTTTTTGTCTTGTGCTGGCAGGATTAAGGCTGATTGGAATCAAGACTCCGCTCGCCGCGGATTTGCTCAATTTGCTCTCGCTGATTTTTTCTGCGGCCCTGGTTTTTCTGGTCTGCCGTCAGGCAAAAGACCGAATTCTTGGCTTGAGCGCCGCTTTTCTCTTCATATTTTTTCCGTATTTCTGGCGTTATCTACCTTCTGGGATGGAGACAATGTTCGCTATTTTTCTCGCGCTGGTTTTGGTCTGGCTGGATTTGAAAGAGCGTCCGGTTCTTGCCGGGCTTGTTGCAGGGCTTTTGCTCTTGACCAGAATTGACGCACTGGCTCTATTGGCTGGTGTCGCATTGATGCGTTTTTTTCAAAACCGAAGACAGGCAATAATTATAGTATCAGTTTGTCTCCTTACCTTATTGCCCTGGCTGATTTTTTCGCAAGTGTATTTTCACTCATTTCTTCCATATTCTCTTTTGGCGAAAAAGTTGATTCATCCTCTTCCTGCAATGATGGTTTTAACAAAGTATTTCCTGTGGTTCCTTGGATTTCAGGAATCAGGTGCTGAATACGGGTTCACTGTTCCGGTTTTAATGGCTTACACCTTTTTTGCTATAATCGGAGCGATTCTGGCTATCTGGAAAAACCGCTGGGCATTAGTTTTTGTCCTCTGGTTGATTTTCTTTTTTGCTGGAATGGCTTACGGAAGGGTGGGACCATTTCCCTGGTATAAAATCCCGATGCTGAGCGGATATCTGGTCTTGTGCGCTCTGGGTATTCAATGGCTGTGCGAGGTGGTTTTAAGAAAAAATCCTATTGTTTCCAGGGTTTTAAGCTTCATTATTATTTTTGCGCTTATTCTGTGGTTTTGTGTGATTGCGCTTAAGCAGGGTTTTCAAGGGAGCACTGACAAGGAAAAGGCAAATCTGGAGATTGCAAAGATGATAAAGACAATTAGCGGACCCGGAGATAAAGTTTTAGTCGGCGAGGTCGGGATCATCGGATATGAATTGATGGATTATTATATAATTGATAGCGCGGGCATAACCTCTGCGAAAGTTTATCAAATTAGAAAGCGAGATAAAGAATCCCTGATGATACATTCTTCAGAATATAAATGGGACTGGTGGGGAACTCCGGAATGGGTTAAGTCGGTTCTTATGGAGTATAAGCCGGAATTTATTGTCAGCGAGATGAAGTATTTGCATCTGAAAACTTTGACGCACGACCCGGAATTTGTGAGCGTCTATCAGCCGGTTGCTAATGAGCATTTTAACAAAAACGAAGTGGTGTTGTTCCAGCGGAAAATACCCTAGGCATGGTTTTACATTTGAGCTTTTTTGAGCTGGAGTATTTTTTTATAGATGAGATTTTTTGGAAAATCCGTATTTTGAGAAAGCTCTGAAACTATGTCCCGGATTGATTTTCCCTGGTTTAACTTATTCTTGATCATCTCGTCAAGATTTATTTCTTGACCGCTGATTTGCTCAGTGCTTTGTTTTTCAGAACCAGCAATAATCAGAGTGATTTCTCCCCGGGGGGTCTGATTTGAAAGATATTCCAGAATATAGCTCAAATCCGAAAATTTGATCTCCTCATAAACCTTGGTCATCTCCCTGCAGAGACAGGCTTTTCTGTTCCCAAAAATCTCTAGCAGGTCTTTCAGGGTTTTCTGGATTCTGTGAGGCGCTTCAAACAGGACTATGGTTTCGGGAAAATCCTTGAATTTTTGCAAAAGCGTTTTCCGCTCTGAGGCATTTGCCGGAACAAATCCAAGGAACAGGAATCGGTCTGAGGGGAATCCTGATGCAGAGAGTGCAGTTGTGATTGCGCTTGGTCCCGGAATTGGGATAACTTTGATTCCTTTGAGAAGGCAGTCCCGGATGAGATTCGCTCCAGGGTCAGATACCGCTGGTGTGCCTGCGTCTGTGACCAGAGCAAGATTTTTCCCAGCCGTAAGCCATTCTAATATCTTTGGAATTTTTTGCGATTGATTATGCTGATGAAAACTCTCAACCTGTTTGTGAATCCCTAGATATGAAAGTAAATTCCTGGTTCTTCTGGTGTCCTCGGCAAGAATGATGTCCACTTGCTCCAGAGTTTTTTTTGCGCGCGCAGATATATCCTCCAGATTTCCTATTGGCGTGGCGACAATAAAAAAATTTCCGCTCATTTCAGATTTTTAGTGAGTAAGATTCCAAGCATAACCGCAATTGAAAATAAAGCATAAATTATTCGGATGGCTCTCCGTAGCTTGCTGATGTTCTGGATGAGATTTTTGCCCCGGAAATACAACAGGCTCAATGACCAGAGGACAATCAAAAATCCTGCTGGATAGACCAGCCATCCTTGCGTGGGGCCAAATAGACTCAGGAGCAAGAGATAGAGCGCTGAAAGAAAAAATAGCCAGAGAGAGAGCCGATATGCGGGACGCTTGCCGAAAATAATGGCAAAGGTGCGAAGCCCGGTTTTTAGCTCCTCGTCAAAATGTTCAATCTGGTTGGCGAAATTGCCTGCCATCAGAATAATTCCAAAAAACACGGCAAGAAGCACCGCGGATGAGTTCAGAGGCTCAAACAATCTCCATCCTGAAAGAAAATAAATAAAGCCAAAGCTGATATGAGCAAGCTCTGGCAAAATGAAATGTTTTTTCAGACTGAAGCGAGGATGGGAATAAAAAATATTGATCAAGCCAACTAAAGTTATCATTACTCCTGACTGAAAGCATAGATAAAAAATTCCAGAGAGGCTGATGAGAGCAAGAGCCAGACAAAGTATCAGTACCCCGCGCGCGCTGATAATATCTGGATGCTTGAGCGCCTGTGTGCCGCGAAAAAAAGGCTCCTCTGGATTAAGATGAGCGTCTCCCCAGTCGTTGAAAAGAAAAACCTGCATCAGAAACAGCACATTGCAAACGCCGAAAAGGAAAATCTTTCCCATGCTCTTGGGCGAAAAATCCGGAATTGCGAACAACGCTCCAAGTATCGGATAGCCCAGAAAAAAAATGCTGTTATAGACCCTGAGCCCCCAGAAGACAAAACCAAGTCGGCTTCTGCTAAAATTTTTCATCCGTAAACCATACCCTGTGTCTGGCTATTAAACATTTTATTCACTCAATCAGTTTGCTCTGAATTGATTTTAGATTCAAAAGAAAGGCTCTGTCAAGGCAAAGTTGGTTATCAGTGGCTATTTTCGGTTCTGAAAGATTCCGGCAATGAGATAAAAGCCGATGGCGAAGAGCCATAGGATTTGGAATCCCCAGAGCATAGTTAGGTATTCGCAGAAGCCTCCGATGGTAGCGCCGAGGAGGTTGGAGCCGAGCGCTGAAGCTGGGTCTTTGGAGATTTTTAAGGAAAGGGCAAAGATCAATCCGGAGAAGAAAGCCGGGAGAGACATCAGAGTTCCTCCCAGCAGGATTTGGGAGATTTCCCTGAAGCCGAGGAGTTTATTCCAGGGGAAAAAGAAATTTAAGATGAGTATGAGGACGAGAGGGAGATAAATCCGGATACGAGTTTTAGGAGCAAGGTATGAAGAGAAGATGGTGGAGAGAATCGCCATTATAAGGAAGCAGGCGACCACTAGGTTGGACACGGTCCATGTTGAGCCGAACAGGATGGATAGCTGGGTGATAGCTTTGGTTTCCAGAAAAAGGAACGCGGCACCGAGGAAAAAGAAATGGGGATCAATGGCGCGGAAATTTTTCAAGCTGGCTTTGAGAAAGAGGAGAGAGAGGCAGATAAGCAGGATAAGGGTTTGAGCATAAGAGGTTTCCAATCCGGTTTTTTCCAGGTATAAGAATGGCCAATCGTCGCTCGGAAGGCGGTCTGGAGGGGTTTGCGCGTAATCGTCGGTAGTTTCCATCAGGTCTGCTTCTATGCTTGGAGGAAGATGGAGAGGGGCTCTGCTGGCGATCATGATTTCATAATCTTTCATTGGATGTTGTGGGTCTTTGAAGACAAAGGAGCGGGTTTTTTCAGGAAAGGATTGATTCACTAGCCAGAAGATTCTTTTGCTCACGAAATTCCTGCGCGTATTGAAGATCACCACTAATACGCCATCCGGAGATAGCCGTTTTTCTGCGGCTTGTAGTCCTTCCTGGGTATAAACAAAATTTTCCAGCCGGACACTGGCGAGGCTGGAGAAAAGCGTGTGCGAGTCCAGGAGCGCGTACACGATCAGGGCGTATTTTTCTTTGCTGGTTTTCAGGAAATTTCGCGCATCATTTATAATCAGCCGAACCCGAGAATCCTGATAAGGCTTCTCTGGATGAAAGCGGATGCCAAGTCGGGCGATGATCGGATCAATCTCCACCGCGTCAATCCGGGAAGCTGAGCTGGCAAGCGCTGATGCGACATCGTTTCCGGTTCCCGCTCCCAAGATCAAGATTTTGTCAGGCTGATTGACTAACTGATAGGGAAGGGCAGTGAGGTTAGAAAAACTAGCGATAGTTCGGTAGGCGCTGGGGTGTGCAGTCCGGAGTTGATCAAGGAATTCAGGGCTGGCATTAAAGGCAAACTGATGATAATCGTCATTTATATCCATCACAAACCCAAGATGGCTTTGACCGTCCGGCAAAGGCTTGGGCAGATACCAGTGGGTGATCTTGATCTTATAGTAAGGGGACCAGATAGTATCGGCTTTTGCCCAGAAGATCAGGCTGAGGCTTAGCAGGCTGAAAATACCTGCGCTCAGAACCCGTTTTCCTGACGCTAAGGCGATGCGCAGATAAACCAAATAAATCAGAAGCCCGGTTCCAGCGAAAAGCAGAGGAGAGGGATAGAGGTGGTTGAGCAGAGCAAAGCTGACCACTCCTAGCAGGCTTGCCACAAGGTTGATCAGATATTGCCGGAGCGGGGCAGAATCTTCAAACCATCTTCCGATTTCTTTTCCGAGCGGAAACATTACCACGGCGTTTAAAACAAAAACAAAGGGGATGACTAGCCAGACCGGAATTGCGCCTGATTGCGCGCCAGACCAGAAAATTCTTTCTCCCCAGTCTTGTGACATCTGTACTGGCTTGATCCCCATCTGGACTAACAGAAGCAGAAATCCATTGAGAATCAGGAAGAGGAATGAGAACTCCAGCGGGAATCGGCTGATTTTTTTCGCACTTGCCATTCCTGCTCCCAGTCCCAGGAAACAGGCGATTAGTATGAGATTGGTGTAATATCCGATCAGCTTGGCGCAAGCTGGGTTCCAGCGGATAAGAAACATCTCTAGGAATAGCGACAAAAAGCTGGACAGAAAAAGCGGAGTTATTTTTGTGCCTGATTTCATAAGCAGAGATTTATTATACATAAACAGAGCCTGAATAGGAAAACCAAGATAGGGGCAGGATTCAAACCTGTCCCTACAAGTTAATTTTTAACAAAACTATGGAGCGTTTTAGCGCGGGTTGGATGACGGAGCTTGCGCAGACCTTTTTGCTCAATCTGGCGCACGCGCTCTCTGGAAACGCCTAACATCTGTCCAATCTCCTCTAGGGTCTTAATCTCCTGTCCGCCCAGACCATATCTGAGCCTGAGCACTTGCTCCTCGCGGGGCGAAAGAAGTTTGAGAGAATCCTCAAGATGCTCAATCAAGTCCTGCTGAGCTGTATGCTCATCTGCGCGGATAATGCTTTTATCCTCAATCATATCAGCGAGCGAGACCTCTTCCATATCCCCGACCTGTCCCTCCAGAGAAATCGGCTCCTTACCAATCCGGAGCAGGTTCAAAATTTCCTCCGGCTCCATCCCCAGCCTCTCAGCCATCTCGTCTAGGTTAGGGTCCTTTTCCAGCTCCTGTGTGAGCATCCGACTGGTCCGATCCACCCTCCGGATTTTCTCCGTAAGATAAACCGGAACCTTAATCAGCTTGCTCTTTTCAGCCAGCGCTCTTATGATCGCCTGATGAATCCACCAGGTGGCGTAGCTAGAGAACTTGAACCCGCGCTTCCAGTCAAATTTCTCCACAGCACGGATCAAGCCCAGGTTCCCTTCCTGGATCAAGTCCGAAAGCGCCACGGACTGGTTCCGATAACGGTTTGCGATCTTGACCACCAGCCGTAAGTTTGCCTCCACAAATTCATTCCGCTTCCGCTCCAGCCGGTTCTTCAATTGCTGAATCTCAATCAGAGCAGAACGCATCTTTCTTCTGCTCATCCGGCTTTCCTTCCGAATCTGCCACTCAGACCGGCGTTTATGGCTTAAGTCCATCAGCCAGACCTTGAGAAGGTCCAGAACCTGATGAACAAGCAAATCAGAAAATTCAGGATACCGCTTCCGGTCTACAAACGGCAGGCTCAATACCTTTTCCCATAACTTATCGCGCGTCTCCTGGACTTCACGAGCCTTTTCAATCTCCTCTTCAGGCGTAAAAAGCTCTCGCTCGTCCATCTCCTGAAGATAGAGCGCCAGAAGGTCCGAATTCGGCTTCTGCTTGAAAAAGCTTACCTTTTCCTCATTTGGCTCAGTCTGAGGCTCTTCCTCAACCGCCCGGGACTGAATCTCGGAAAGCTCTTCAGCCATTGCCTCGGGAATATCCTGCTCCCAGGACTCCTCTTCTTTATTTTTTACTTTTTGCGCAGACTTATTCATTTCTACTCTCGTCAGCTTTTGTCTAGCCTTTAGACTCAAAACCATACCTTTTGGATTCAAAATTCCTCCCTAAATTTAATTATATTTCATTAAAAATATAGTATAACTAATTGACTTTTAAGCCTTTTCCTTATTCCGAGAATTGTGTATAATTATCTTCAGAAAATAAGAGCGCGCTTATTCAATTACCTTAAATACCGTGTCTCCCTCCCTAACCTTTTCCTTCACCTTGATTCCAACATCATCTCCGGGCTTTGCCTCGGGAATGGACTGGTGCTCAATCTGGATGGAATCCACGCTCTGCTCAAAATTGGTATGCGCCCCTTCAATGGAGATTTTATCCCCAACCCTCATCACATCCGTCAGACGGATCGCGGCAACGCCGATCTTTCCAAAATAATGAGTGACCTTTCCAATTTCTTTCTTCTCCATTTTTCAGCCTCCTTTTTCGCCCCGCGTTTCCGCAGGGGTTAAGGTTTGCCTTTTGCGACTGCGCTATTTTGCCACAATTCAGAAAAAAAAGCAAGTCCTTGTCAAGTGGGACCCGGGGATTTGACAAAAATCCAGAATTAGGGTTTCTTAAATAGAGAAAATTGTGTTGAGAAAGCTGGCAGGAAAAGTTTTATGGTTCAGATGAATTTAGAGTTTAGGGAGGTCACGGTCAAGGTGGTGTATTATGGTCCCGCCCTGTCCGGCAAAACCACCAATCTGCAGAAACTGCATCAGATGTTCAATCCCCAGCATCGTGGACGGCTGATGAGCCTGGAGACCCAGAGCGACCGGACATTGTTTTACGATCTGTATCCGATCCAGTATCATACCCCTGCAGGTCTCAAGGTCAAGCTGAAGTTGTTCACGGTTCCGGGACAGGTGATCCATAATGAAACCAGGAAAGCGGTTTTAAATGGAGCCGATGCCATTGTTTTTGTCGCGGATAGCCAGCGCTCTCAGGCTTTGAGCAATTCCTTGAGCTTCAAGAATTTGAAGGAAAACCTGAAAATCAATAACCTGGATTTTGAGACTATTCCGCTAGTAATTCAATTCAACAAGCGCGACCTGGCTGAGATCAAACCGGTGGAGGAGATTAAAGCGGACTGGGGACAGACACGGTTTCCAACCTTCTCCGCTATTGCCACTGAGGGTAAGGGTGTGTTTGAGACATTTGAGTGCGTGGTCAGACTCGGCTTTGAGGTCATCAATAAAAAATATGATTTTAACCGCAAATTCGGGTTTAATCCCGATAGCTTTTTCGCAAGCGTTAAGGGAGATAAGATTGAGAACCAGATAGATATTAATCGTTATATGATCTCCCCGGGTCAGTTCGCAGGATTACTGAAATGAACGAGGTGGTTTTAGAAAAAAAGTTTGAGCTGGGCGAGCTTCTGGATTTGCGTGTGCTCGGAGAGCCACTCCGGAATCTCGCGGATATGATTGGAATCCAGATTCGGATTTACGATCTTGCTGGGAAAGAGCTGTTTGACACCGGCGGAGAGATTCATTTCTGCCAGGTGGTCCACCAGGCAGATATGGAAGACCAGATCTGTCGCTCGGTTCGTGAGAAGCTCATCACCCAGCCCCTGACCGGAAGCTCTGCCGCGCAGATTTTAGCGGTTTGCGGCTCCCGCTACACAGTGCTTCCTATCACTCATCAGTTTGATTTGCTCGGAAGGGTGGTACTCGGTCCCTATCAGGACCACGGCATTGCGGATTCCAGACTGAGCGCTATTGCCGCGCAATATAGGATTGATTCAGCGAAATTTATATCCGCATACAAAAAATTGCCCAATCCGTCCCCGGAGCAGATCAAAAAAATTGCCAGGTTCAATTCCAAGATCCTGGACGCCTTTGTTTTCATCAATACCAAGCGCCTTCTAACCTCACTGATGCATCTGGAGCTGATGATGCAGTCCAAGGATAGGATATTCAAGGAGGTTGAAAAAGAGATGCAATCCACGCCCGAGGACCAGCGGGAAATTGAAAAATATAAAAAAATGTTCTGAGCTGGTGGAGCGCACACTATTTTGCACATCTTCTTATTTTTAACTAAAAATGAAAAAGCAGATTGAGCGCAAAGTTCAGGCTGGCAGGAGAATTACTGAGTCAGAGGCTCTTTTTCTTTTTCAGCAAAACGACCTCATCTGGCTCGGCAAGCTGGCAAACTTCATCAAAGAGCGAAAAACCGGCAACCGGATTTTTTTTAACATCAACCGGCACATCAACCCGAGCAACTACTGTGTTAACCGATGTCGGTTCTGCGCCTTTAGCGCCAGCATCGGAGAAAGACACGGATTTGAGATGAGCCTGGAACAAATTGAGCGGATTGCGGAACAGACCTGTGAACTCTCGGAGTTCCATATTGTTGGCGGGCTTCATCCGAACTGGAGCTTTGATTACTATCTGGAAATTCTCAGGCGTTTGAAAAAAATTAAGCCCGGAGTATTACTTCAGGCTTACACCGCAGTAGAGATTGACCATTTCTCAAAGATCAGTGGATTCAGCCTGGAAAAGGTGATTGAAAAATTGAAAGATGCCGGGCTTGACAGCGTGCCCGGAGGAGGAGCTGAAATTTTCAAGCCATCTGTTAGGAGAAAAATCTGTCCGGAAAAAATACCGGGAACCCGATGGCTAGCTGTTCACAAAGCCCTGCATCGCGCGGGCATTCCCAGCAACGCGACCATGCTTTACGGGCATCTGGAAAAATATGCGGATAGAGTGGACCATCTAAAACGGCTGAGACAATTACAGGATCAAACGAATGGGTTCCAGGCGTTCATCCCGCTCGCGTTTCATCCGCTTAATACCCGGCTTAATCATCCCTATTACACCACCGGGATGGATGACCTCAAAACCATTGCTGTCAGCAGGATTTATCTGGACAATTTTCCGCATATAAAAGCCTTCTGGATTATGCTTGGGGTTAAGCTGGCGCAGGTCAGCTTATGGTTTGGAGCGGACGACCTTGACGGCACGGTTGAGGAGGAAAAAATTACTCATATGGCTGGGGCACAAACTCCGGAGGCTCTGGCAAAAGAGGAATTGGTCCGGCTGATTAAAGAAGCTGGCAGGGAGCCCGTGGAGAGGGATACACTTTATCGGGAAAAAGGGAGATGTTAAAACGGCTGAATAAAACAGAGGCGCTTAAATTATTCCAGCAAGCAACGCTTCTGGAACTTGGAGAAATGGCAAATGAGCTTCGCTGGAGAATTCATCCGGAAAAAATCGTCAGCTTTGTGGTTGACCGCAACATCAATTATACAAATATCTGCATATCAGGTTGTAAGTTCTGCGCGTTCTATCGTCCAGCAAATCATCCAGAAGCATATGTTCTAGGCTTTGACGAAATTTTTGAGAAAATAGAGGAATTGCTGGCTCAGGGTGGCACACAGATTTTGCTTCAAGGCGGATTGCATCCAGAGATCGGTATCAGATGGTTTGAAAGCCTGTTCCAGAAAATCAAACAGAATTATCCCATTCATATTCACGCTTTATCTCCGCCGGAAATTTTTTTCTTAACTAAAAAAGAGGGATTGACTTTAAGGGAGACATTACTAAGGCTGAAAAAAGCTGGGCTGGACACAATTCCCGGAGGTGGCGCGGAGATTCTTTCGGAGCGTGTGCGTAAAAAGCTCAGTCCGAAAAAAGTGAGTGCGGATAACTGGCTCAAGGTTATGAAAGAAGCGCATCTTCTAGGAATAAAAACCAGCGCCACAATGATGTTCGGGTCAATAGAGACGGATGAGGAAATTATTGAGCATCTGCTTGCCATAAGAAAATTACAGGACCAGACACAAGGGTTTATTTCATTTATCCCGTGGTCGTTTCAGCCGAGCAATACCAGACTTAGCCAGATTCAGCCAGCAAGCGGGGTGCGCTATCTTCGTGTTCTTGCTATTTCGCGTCTTGTTCTGGACAATGTTCCTAACATTCAGGCATCCTGGGTCACTCAGGGAGCCAAAATAGCACAAACCAGCCTGTTCTTTGGCGCTAATGATTTTGGCTCAACCATGCTGGAGGAAAATGTAGTGCGCGCCGCAGGAGCTGATTTCCGCATATCACAATCCGAGATTATCCGGTTGATTAAAGACGCGGGATTCCAGCCGGTTCAAAGAGATGCGTGCTATAAAATTTTAAAGCGTGCGCGCAAATCTGCTGATACAGCGCATCTTGGAAAAAAGCTGTGTAGTCATACCTAGTAGCATTAGCCATTTCTGGTATAATTAAAATGATGCGAATCTTAAAAAATCTGCTGGCGATTCTTGTATGGATGCCAGTGATGATTACGGCTGAAAATCCAGACTCTGTTAAAATGGTGGTCAATGAGAAGGATTCAATTGAGCTGAAAAATTTTCGGGTCAAGGATGAGAAAATTTATCTTGACGCTGAAGAAGCGTTTTCTGGTCTGGGATTGAAATTCAATCTCAGTTCGGACAAAAACTGGATGTTTTTCCAGAATGATAACCTGCTGGTCACGGTTGACCTAAAAGACTACAGGGCAGTGGAAGGAACCAAAGAATTTGCCTTCTCCGGAGCGTTCCTGGATGGAGATAAGCTGTATCTTGCTGAGGATTTTTTCATCCTGGTTTTAGCCCAGATTAAGGGGGTAAAAATCAGGATTGATAAGCTGTCGGCTGTTCATTCTTCTAATGACTCTGAGTTAAAACTTCCGGATAAATTCAAGAAAGACCCGGTGGACATTGTTGTGATTGACCCGGGACATGGCGGGGATAATTTTGGAGCTACCACTGCAGACGGCTGGAGGGAAAAGGATTTGACCTTGAAGATTGCCAAGCGGACAAAGGATTATCTCAAGAGCATCCCGGGTATGAAGGTTTATTTGACGCGCGAGGATGACAGCTATCTTGATCTTGATTCTCGCACAGCTTTTGCGAACAAGCTGTCCGCGGATTTGTTTTTGAGTATCCATATCAATGCCGCGGAAGCGTTGAGCGCAAGCGGTTTTGAGACTTTTTTCCTGAGCCTTAAGGCGAGCGATGATGCGAGCAGGAAGCTGGCGATGTGGGAGAATCTTGAGATGTCCGGAGCTCAGTCTAATCAGAGCGGAGAGCTCAAGCCGGAATTTTCGGAGCTGGAGCTTATCCTTGGAGACCTTGCTCAAACTGAGCATCTTGCAGAGAGCGATTTTCTGGCGAGGCTGGTTCAGAAAAATCTTGAACAGGCAATGCAACAAACCACTAATCGTGGCATCAGGCAGGCGCCTTTCAGGGTGCTGATGACTGCTAATATGCCTGCGGTTCTGGTGGAGGTGGGCTTTTTGACAAATGAGGCTGACCGGAGGAATATAACAAATCCAGCGACTCAGGATAAAATTGCATCTGCGCTTGCCAGGAGCATTTTGCAGTTTCGCGATTTAAAAGCAAAAAAACTGGGGATGGTGATAAAAAAATGAGGGCAGGAAAAAGAAAGCCAGATAAAATTAGAAAGACCCAGATAGAGACCGGGGTGCTCCAATACGCGGAGGGCTCGGCATTGATAAAGCAGGGAGCAACCTGGGTTCTTTGCTCCGCAAGCGTCACGGACCAGGTGCCTCCTTTTTTGCGCGATACCGGCAAAGGATGGATTACTGCTGAGTATTCAATGTTGCCAAGGTCAACGCTAACCCGGAGCGAACGCGAAACCGGGAGAAGGGGTCCTCGTGGAAGGACTCAGGAGATTCAGCGTCTGATCGGCAGGAGTTTGCGCGCGGTGGTTGATCTGGACAAGCTTGGTCCCCGCGCGATTATTATTGACTGCGATGTGCTTCAAGCAGATGGAGGCACGCGTTGCGCCGCGATCACTGGCGGATTCGTGGCGCTGGCGCAAGCGATTGAGTGGCTTAAGAAGAATAAATTGCTCAATGATAATCCATTGCGTGAATATCTTGCCGCGGTGAGTGTGGGCAGAGTTGATGGGCAAATTTTACTTGACCTGGATTATGAGGAAGATTCCAGAGCAGAGTTTGATTTCAATGTAGTGATGACAGAGCAGGGAAGTTTTGTGGAGATTCAGGGCACAGCAGAGCATAAGCCTTTTTCAAAAAACGATTTAGACCAGATTCTCAAGCTGGCTGAGAAAGGGATTCAGGAGTTGGTCCGGTGTCAAAAAAAGGCTCTGGGACTAAAGATAAGCTGAAGCTCCTGGTCGCAACCAGGAATATCGGCAAGTTAAAAGAGTTCCAGCATTTTCTTTCAGACATGCCAGTGGAATTACTCAGCCTCAGAGATTTTCCGGAGCTGAAACAGATTGAAGAGCCTTTTGATTCCTTTGAGGAAAACGCTTACCATAAAGCGGTTCAGGCGTTTTGTTCCACTGGTCTGATTTCTCTTGGAGATGATTCTGGTCTGGAGGTTGAGGCGCTCAAAGGCGCTCCGGGAGTTTATTCTGCCAGATTTGCTGGCAGAAACGCGACTGACACGAAAAATAATGAAAAACTGCTCAGGCTTCTAAAAGATACACCATTGAATCAGCGGAGGGCGAGATTTGTTTGCGTGCTTGCTCTGGCAATAAGCGATAAAAAAGTAGAAATCATTACTGGCGAGGCAAAGGGATTGATTCTTTTTAAGCCAAGAGGCAATCTTGGTTTTGGATATGACCCGTTGTTTTATGTGCCAGGTTTGAAGAAGACCTTTGCTGAATTAAGCCCGGAGAAAAAACTTGAGGTCTCACATCGGGGAGATGCGCTACGCAAGCTTAAACCTGTTATTGAGGATTTGATTCAGAAGCGCGATTGGAGCATAGATTGATTCTAAAATTACGGATGCGAGCAATGCCTGTAAAATTCGCAGGGTCTATCCGCAAATAAAAAATCTCCTGAGAACTCAGCCAGTTGATATTATCAGACAGATTGTTGTTCAAAACATGGAATCTGCCATCAGCTTTTAGAGGCAGAGAAATTTTTTTATCCTCTGAAAAAATCGGACGGGTAGAGTTTGACCAGTATAAATTAAACTCGGCTTGTGTTTGATTTTTCAATTCTGGTTTAAGCGAGAGCTCAAGCTGAATGCTTGAAGTATTGAGCGTTGAAATTTTTACCGGAATAACCAGCCAGGGGTCTGCTCCTTTCATCTCCATTACGATTTCCTCATCCTGAGCGGACAACCGCGAATCATTGGCAAAAAAGGCTTCCGGGTTTCTGGAAAAATAATTATTAACATTCAGGGTTTCAAATTTATTCCCTATGCAGAGCTGGTCTCTGGCATTGATAAGCTCCCTGGCTGAAGTAGTGAAATCCGTCAACTCGTTCCTGTCCGGAGAGTATTCAAAAATCCACTGGTAATCCCTGAGGGACATCGCTGTTCTTGTTCTGGTTCGTTCAGGCGCTCTTCTCACAAGCAGAATTCCTCGCAATGGCGGCAGGCTCTGGTCTAAATTGAGATGAAATAGCAGATAGTTTCCCTGCATAACTATTTTTGGGAAAAAATATCGCTCCAGCATTTTTTGAAATTCTTGAGTGCCTCTAGCTCGTTTCAAACTTTCCTCAAGAACCCGAATCGCTTTTTCCTCACAGGATTGCTCCAGCCATAATGCTGAAAGGCATAAGCGCGCGTAAAGCTCGTCCGGGTTTTGAGAAATCACATCTTCAAGTGTCTGAATGGTGTGGTCATCCCTGTCCGGAAGATGTCTCTGGAGCAAATAGTAGGTGGCGATTTTCAGATTGATTTCAGATAGAAATCTGTCATCCAGTTGAAACACTTGTCTAAACTCTTCCATATCCGGGAAAATCTGGCTGGGCTGAGTTATGCGGATGAAATTATTTTCTTTAATCGTGGCAAGGAGTTTTTGCGCAATCAGGCTCTGTCCGTAAAGATTCGGATGCACATGGTCAACGAACAGGTCAAATCCCGGAATGCCCTGCGAGTTTTCAAAAAACATATTTTCAATATCCGCGAGTATGACTTTATGATTTTTTGCCAATTTGCGGATGAGCCGATTGATCTCTGGAGGCGCTCTATGCCGGGAATTATCAAGCTCGCGCGCGGAGAGGAAATGCTCTTTAGCAAGCTCCTGGTCTCCCTTCTTCGCTTCAAGCTGTCCTAGGAGGAAATAATACATTGCGTATTTATTAGCAAAGGGTTTTGCCTGGCTCAGTAGTTTCTCAGCCTCATTCAGTTTTCCGTCTGCGATTGCGTTTTGCGCCTGAAGAAGGGTCTGTTTCAATTCAGTCCACTGCTCAGCAGTTAAATTTTCCGGATAGGGTAGCCATTCCGGTGGCCAATCTTTCAAATTTACAGCAACCGTGCAGATTATTGTCGGAATTTTCTCCTTATCAAGCCTGGATAAAATCTGATTGATATGATATTCATAGCTTCGTATGCGGTCATGATAAAACCTCTGGCTCATAGGCCTGCTCTCCATAGGCATCTCCTCTAAATCCATTCCGATTTTTTCAATTAACTCCTGACGCGTGCCGAGAACAGATGGAATCAGTCCCACAAGGATATCCGCGCGAGTTAAAACCTGATAAAACCTGGAATGAGAGCGGATAAATTCCAGAAACCGCTCAAGAGTGGGATAGCGCCAGTCAGGGATTAAACTGCCCTGAAAGAACTCATTATGACCGGAGTAAATGATAATCAAATCTGGAGAGTAGCGAATAGACTCAAACAATGCTCTCCGTATCTCCAGGCTGTTCATTCCGTTTAAGCCGAGATTCGCCAGTTCAATTTTTTTCTCCGGAACCGATTTTTGCAGAGCGTATTCCAGCATTCTGGAAAAGGAGCTCCGGGGATAATACGGAAAGCCCAGTGTGCTTGAACCTCCGAAGGTAAAAATCCTGAAGGTGTTTGGGTCTTTATTTTTAAGGAATTTTGGCTTGAGCGGTCCCTTTCTGTATTGCGCCCAGATTCTTCCCTGCTCATCCTTGCTTTCTACAAAATAACTCCGCGCCGAAGGAATAAAAATCCTGCTCAATCCCTCCAGAGTAAATAGAATAATTAGATTGATTGTCAGGATAAAGAATAAATTTTTAAAAAAATTTCGGAACCGTAGGCTCATCTAATTAGAATATGCTAAGCGCAATTTTTATCAATTCAACAGCTGAGCTGGAGCAATTTTAAGGAGGCGAACTTGAGAACCCAGACATCAGGGACTTAATGGATTTTTTAGCTCATGTATCGCACCAGATTTTTTGGACACTCTTTAAGCACAGAGTTAGCCAAGCCTGTAAAATAACTTTCACCCCAAAGCTAACGCATACAAGCTGGATTATCCGCGCCTTGAATTGCGGCTTTTGGCTTTGCTCAGACGAGCCTCTGCGAGACCTGTATTGACAATGAGCTGTTATTAGTTAGCTTATATAGAAGTAAAGGAGTGAACAATGGCAAGGAGATTTAATCGGAGGGAATTTGTTCGCACAAGCGCGATTGGTTTAAGCGCAATGGGTCTTAGCAGGATAGGTATATCGCAGAGCGCGAATGCGGATTTGCTGGTAGTTGAGGGAGAGGTTGTGTCTGCCGCGAAAAAGGCGCTTTGGGCGTTGGGCGGGATGAAGCGCTTTGTTAAGCCGGGAATGAAGGTATTGCTCAAGCCAAACATTTCCTTTGCGCAGGGACCTGAAAAAGGCGTGAACACAGACCCGCGACTGGTTGCCGCTATTGCGCAGGAGTGCGTTGATGCTGGCGCCAGCGAGGTTTTAGTTGCGGACTTCCCGCTATATCCAGCAACGCTTTGTGTTTGGCAGAACGGGCTTAAGGAGGAGATGGACAAGGTAAAGGGAGCAAGGTTTCAGTATTTCACTGATAGCGAATTTTTCAAAGAGGTTTCTTTGCCCAGAGCCAAGAGCTTGAAAAAAGCAAAGGTATTGAAAAAAGTCCTGGAAGCAGACCTTCTCATCAACATCCCGCGCGCCAAGACACATAACGCAACCACGGTCACGCTTGGAATGAAGAACTGGATGGGAGTGGTTTATGACCGGAAGCTCTGGCATTCGGAGCATGATTTGAGCCAGGCGATAGTAGATTTTGGGACACTGATCCATCCGCAACTAACTATTATAGACGCAAGCAAGCCAATGGTTGACAAAGGTCCGGGAGGACCAGGAACATTGGTTCCTCTCAACCTGGTGGTTGCTGGCGTAAATCAGGTTGAGGCAGATGCGCTGATGGTGAGCCTGTGTGAATGGTATGGAAAGAAGTACAAGCCCTCAGATGTCAAGCATCTGAAGCTTGCAGAAGAACACGGGCTTGGAAACATTGATCTGAGCAGTCTAAAATACTCAAGGCTCAAGGTTTGAGCTTGGAATTCTGCGTCTCCTAAAATCACAGTCCTTTCAGTTCCTTCTTAATATCCTCATTGTCAGGCGCTAGCTTGGACGCCTGTTCCAGATGAGCCTTTGCCTGAGCCTTGTCTCCCATCGCCTTATATACCTTGCCATAAAGATAATGTAACTCCGCATCCTCGGCAAAAATTTCCTCGCTCTTCTTCAAATAATTCAAGGCTTCCGGATAATTCTTTTTATCCATATATATTCTCGCAAGGGTCTTTGCCGAGAGAATCACCCATTGCGCCTGCCAGGGCTTCTGCACCGCATCTGACTTTGCAATGGTCATTTTTAAATTTTCCATCGCCTTGCTCTCCAGTTGCTCCCGCGCTTCTGCCGTGTTCTCCATCTGCATCTTGCTCAAATAGATCATTCCCATAGAGCAATAGGACGCAACATCTGACGGGACCATCTCTTGATACCTCTGCAGGTTCTTGAGCGCCTCATCAAAGTTGTTCAGCTTCTGAGCCGCGCTTGCAAGATTGAAATAAATCTTCGCAAGGTTTGGGTTCAGCTTCTGCGCCTGGATCAGAACCCGAGCCGATTCCTTGGGGTCTTTGTCCAGAAGCGCGCTCCCTTTTACATAAAGATTCTCCGCATTATCCGGGGCTATCTTTAGAGCGTTCTCTATCATCCTAAGCGCCCTATCCGTTTCCCCCCGATGCCGGAACAAATCCGCCATTGCTCTATACCCGTCTGCCAATTCCGGCTTCAAGCGCAAAGACCTCTGCGCAAGTTGATACGCCTGTCCGAATTCCTCCTCTGTAAGAGCATAACCCCTCCACATAGAGATGGTCTCCGCCAAACCCGCCAGAGCCTCTGGATACTCGTCCCAGTAGTTAAGAGCAGTCTGAAATTCCTTCACCGCATCCGCATACTTGTCAGGGTCGCAAGTTAAAAACAATCGCCGAGCCTTGATGTAATGCTCCTCTGCCTGCCTCTTCAATGGCTCAGAAGCGCTTTCCACGCCCCGCTTGCAACCCGGCAAAAAAAACATCAGCGCCAGAATAAATATCCCAATCCCTTTTGCTAATTTCATTTCCTTCACCCGTATAGGAATTTTACATAAAATAACAAAATTCCTCCGGATTAGCAAATTCCTCTCTTGGGCAATTGTGGCGCAAGGCTCTAACTTGCAACTAGCAGGCTGGAAGCCTGCGCCAAAATTTTTTACCGCTTAGCTGGAAAGCTGGGATTTGACCCCTGAACGGCTTAAGGTTAGAATAGATGAATGAATTTGAAAAAAGAGATTTCCGGGCGCGTGAATGATTGCGCGAGCCTGCTGAAGGACAATTTAAGAGAGAATCTGGATAAAATCCAGATGGCTTCTAAGAAAATTGCCCAGGCGATAAAACAGGGCAACAAGATTCTTTTTTTTGGAAATGGAGGCTCAGCCGCGGAGGCTCAGCATTTTGCCGCGGAATTTGTGAACCGGATGGTGATTGAGAGAAAGCCTTTGCCAGCGATTGCTCTGAGCACGGACAGCAGTATCCTGACCAGCATCGGTAATGACCGAGGGTTTGAAGAGGTTTTTGCGCTTCAGATTCGTGCGCTTGGAAGAAAAGGGGATATTGCTTTTGGCATTTCAACCAGCGGAAATTCTCCGAATGTGCTCCGGGGCTTGGAGGTAGCGAGGGAACTGGGATTGACTTGTTTTGGTCTGGGAGGTAAGAGCGGGAGCAAGATAGGCAAGCTGTGCCAGCTTTGCCTGTGGGTGAATTCAGAGAGCACGCCCCGGATTCAGGAAGCCCATCTTTTGATCGGGCATATTATTTGCGAGACAGTTGACTTGATATTGTTTGGAGAAAAACGCGATGCGCGTAAAAAATGACTGGCAAAAGCCTTTGGATTTTTCAGGGCTAAAAACCACCCGTCTTCTGAAAAGCCCGCGCAAGGTTAATGTAAAAGATTTTGCTCAGCCTGTTCGCTATGGCGCAAAATTCTCCGAGTTCTGGAGAGATGGCATTCCGGATATTCTTGGAGGAGCAAGCCTGCGCTTGCTTGCAAAAAAAATTGCGGATGCTCATTTACGAAAAAAGCAGGTTATCTTGGCAATGGGCGCGCATCCGATCAAGGTTGGATTGAGCCCTTTGATTATTGACTTTATGAAGAGGGGAATCATTACTGCAATTGCAGGAAATGGCGCGGTTGCGATCCACGATTTTGAGATTTCTTTTTCAGGGCATACTTCGGAGGAAGTTGAGAGCGCTCTTGAGGATGGTAGTTTTGGCTCAGCTTTAGAGACTGGAGAGGCTTTTAAGCAGGTTGCGGAGCGGTGCTATAGTTACGGGCTGGGCTTTGGAGAGGTTCTGGGGGAATTGATTCTGGAGAGGAAGATGAGATACAAGCATCTGAGCCTTTTTGCCACTGCGCGCAAACTGCGTATTCCTTCCACAGTTCATATTGCTATTGGCACTGATATTGTGCATATTCATCCTGGCTTGAGCGGGTCTGGACTTGGCGCAGGCAGTCTCAGGGACTTCGGGATTTTCGCCAGAGCAGTTAGTCAGCTGGAGGGAGGGGTATTCATCAATCTTGGCTCCGCAGTGATTATGCCAGAGGTTTTTCTCAAAGCAGTGAGCGTTTGCCGTAACCTTGGATTCAAGCTGGAAAAATTCACAACTGCAAATCTTGATTTCATCACTTATTATCGTCCCGCAATGAATGTTCTCAAGAGACCGACCAGCAAAGGCGGAACAGCAATCAATCTCATTGGTCATCACGAGATTCTTCTGCCCCTGCTTTTTGCAGGAGTGCAGGAGGAGATTGGAGGAAAAAAATGACTGAAGCAGAACCTATGCGCAAGAAACGAATTTTAGTAGTGGACGATGTTGAGATGTTTTCCGCGCTGATGTCCGACCTTTTGTCTAAAGAGGGATTTGATGTGCTTATTGCAAAAGATGGTCTGGAGGCGATCCAGACGGTTAAGCACGAGCTTCCAAATCTTGACCTCGTGCTTTTGGACCTTCTACTTCCACAATTGACCGGATTTGAGGTGCTTAAAGAAATCCGTTCTGGAAAAATGGGACAGGAGCTTCCAGTGCTCGCCATTACTGGCGTGTTTAAGAAAGCATCTCAGATAGAGATGCTCAAGAAGCTGGGCGCTAATGGATATATGACAAAGGACTTGAAGCCAGAGGAAATTGTCCGGAGGATAAAGAATACGCTTGGGCTGGAAGCTGGAGTTAAGCCTGCTAAGCCCAAGCCTGCTGAGAAGAAGGAACCAGCGCTGGAGAAGATTGATCCAATAGATTTTCTTGGGCGCAGTGAGGTTTTTGCGGGGCTGAGCCGGGCTCAGCTGGAAAAAATCGCAAAGAGTTTGAAAGAAATCAGGCTGAATACGGATGCGAAAATTTTTTCAGAGGGAGATGAAGGAGACAGCTTTTACATTATAGCATCAGGCACGGTCCGGGTGGTTAAGCGAGGAGAGGCTGGAGAAGAGGAAGTGCTTGCTCTGCTGAATCCTGGGATGAGCTTCGGGGAGATGGCGCTGATAGAAAAGGAAACAAGGAGCGCCACGGTTATTACGAATGAGAATACAGTTTTGCTCCAGATGAGGAAAGACGCTCTGGAGAGTTTGCTCAAGAGCGACAAGGACATTGCTCTGATTATTTATCAGAATTTTGTTCGGCTTCTTTCAGTTCGGTTGCGCAAGACAAGCGAGAGCCTGACCTTCTCCAGAGCAATGCTGGAAGAGATCAGAAAAACCGCTAAATGAATGATGGACTTGCAGGAGTCTCAGGCTTTAATTTCTGGTCTGACCGAGCAGGATATTCTGCAAATCCTGAGAGCAAAAAGACCGGTTCAGATCACAGAAGAAGGTCTAAAACCCTCTGCTGTAATGGTTCCTCTTATCCGGAGAACAGATGGCTGGTGCGCGCTGTTCACCAGGCGTAGCCAGAATGTTGAGCATCATAAAGGAGAGATTTCTTTTCCTGGAGGAACTATAGAGCCTGGAGAGAGCGCATTGGGCGCGGCTTTGAGAGAGATTGAGGAAGAGATTGGGATACAAAAGGATAGTCTTCGTATTCTGGGCGAGCTGGATGAAATTATGACAATGACCGGATTTCGGGTCAGGTGTTTTGTCGCGAGCATAGATTGGCCAGTAGCGATTAAGCCCAGCAGGGAAGAGATTGATGAAATTTATATACTACCGCTTTCAAAGTTTTTGAATCCAGAAATTTTTCACACAAACATATGGAAGAGAAACGGCGAGGACTATCCGGTTTATTTTTTCAAACTGGACGAATGCGTTGTCTGGGGAGCCACTGCTAAAATTCTCAAAAATCTTCTGGAGCGCCTTCTCGGAATTAGTTTAGCTTGAAAGAAAAATGATGGCTAGTCTCATTAGAGACTTGAAATTATGGAATTACATCTTATTATATAGATATATTGATTTATAAATATATAGAAGATGCGCAGAGCAATTTGGATTTTTATTTCGTCGGCTTGCGACGAACAAAAGATTTAACTAAAATCTAAAACAGGAGGAATTAAAAATGGGAGAACAAACCGTGGTATTGACGGATGGGAATTTCACGGAGCAGGTTATTAACAGCTCTATTCCGGTTCTGGTGGATTTCTGGGCGAGCTGGTGTGGTCCGTGCAGGATGGTTGGACCGGTTGTTGAGGAGGTTGCAAAGGAGTATGCAGGTAGGCTCAAGGTCGGGAAGCTGAATGTTGATGAGAATCCGAGCGTGACTGCGAGTTATGGCATTCGGAGCATCCCGACTTTGATTTTGTTCAAGGACGGCAGGATCAAGGCTCAAACTGTGGGTGCGCAACCAAAAGAGATGTTGAAGGCGTTTATAGATAAAAATATCTGAGAGCTAAAATATAAATTCAGGGTTTGCCTGAAACTTGCATCTTTTTAAGATCGCAAGCGGACAATTTTTGCATAGAGGCTTTTTCCTGCAATAGGTCTTTCCGAGTTCAACAAGTTGCGCGTGATAGTCATTGTAAAGCCTGATGCTTTTGGGCAGATTTTGCTCAAAGAATTTCTGCAAATCCTCGTAGCTAGTTTTTTCCGGAACCAATCCGAGCCGGGATAAAATTCTGCGCGTGTATGCATCAACCACAAATACCGGCTTGTTTAGGGCATAAAGCAGTATGGAATCAGCAGTTTCAGGTCCAATGCCTTTGACCCCAAGGAGACATTGTCTCATTTTTTCAAGAGGGATTTTCCTCATTTTTTTGATGGAGCCAGAAACAGGTGGCGCAAGAAAAAAATCCAGAAACGCTTTGAGTTTTAACGCTTTTTGATTGAAGTATCCACTGGGCTTGATTAGCAGAGCCAGTTCATTGAGTTCAAGCCCTGCCATTTTTTGAGGGTCAAGCAAATTTCTTTGCTTTAAATTACCGATTGCCTTTTCCACATTAGCCCAGCTGGTGTTTTGAGTGAGGATGGCTCCGATCATCACTTCAAACGGGGTTTGTCCGGGCCACCAGTTTCGGTATCCAAAATGAGAGCGCAAAATTCTGTATATTTCTAGGAGTATTCTGGAATTTTTATCCGGCAATCTCTTTCCAGGCATTCAGGAATTTCTCTACATCTGACATTGTATTATATCCGTGCGGGCTTAAGCGGATAGCAGATGCGCGAAGACTGCAAATTATCCCGCGCTCTCTGAGTTTATGATAAACTTCTTCAGGATTTCCTCCAGCTGGCACCACGCTCAGGATAGCGCTCCTGTTCTCAGGCTCAACCGGGCTTATAATCTTTGCGCCCATTTTCCCGAGCTCCTCTGCAAGGACATTTCCTATTTCAAGTGCGCGCGCAAAAAGCTTCTCTATTCCAGCCTCTCTAAGCAAAGAAACCGAGGCGCCCAGTCCAAGAATGGAGATGCAATTATAGCTTCCCTCTTCAAATCTCCTGCTGTCAGGTCTCAAGTCCAGCTTGTAATTAAGATAATCCCGGAACCCTTTGACGCTGTTCCATCCGATCAGATTCATCTCCAACTGCTCCAGAACAGATGAGTTAACATAAAGTATTCCCAATCCTTCAAGACTTAATAGCCACTTATGTCCATCTGCGGCTAAAAAATCCACCGGGGTTTCCTGGAGGCTGAACGGAATAATTCCCAGGCTCTGAATCGCATCCACCAGCAATAGCACTCCTCGCTTCTTGCATAGCTGGCTCAATGCTTTAAGGTCAATACGGAAGCCATTAGCGAACTGCACAGAGCTGATTGCGACCAGCCTTGTCCGGGAGTTAATCAGGCGCTCAATGTCCTCAATAAGAACCTTGCCCTCCCGGTTCGGGACCATTCTGACCTCAACTCCACGCCTGTTCAGGTTCATCCAAGGATAAATATTCGCCGGAAACTCCTGATTATAGGTCACGATATTGTCTCCGGTTTTCCATTTCAAGCCAGAAGCCACAATAGATATTCCGTGGGAGGTTGACCGGACAAAAGCTATCTGTTCTGGCTTGGCGTCTATTAAACCTGAGCAGATTTCGCGCGAGCGCTCAACCTCTGCGTAAAATTCATCGCAATTCAAGCGAGACGCATCCGCAACTCTGTCCAAAAATGATATAACTTTCTGTTTAGCTCTTTTTGTGATGGGGCTTACCGCGGCGTGATCAAAAAAGACCACAGAGCCCTGGTCTGGAAATTCTTCCAAAAGAGAAGCTGGAATTTCTATCATTGACGAGCGCTCTTAGCGTTCTGATTATGGTATTCAAGGTAATGCTGACGAAGATTGTCATCACCCAGGATAAAATCCTTTAGCCGACTTTCCCGCTCCGCGGCGCGCTTCCGATAAAGATAATAATAGACCTCTGCGCTAACCAGGAATCCAATTGCCGCCCAGATCAGAATCGTTGTAATAGTCACCTATCCATCTCCTTTTCTGAGGATTTCGGGACATTCCCTTGCTCTTTCTGTCCATTTGACCCCATCATTTTTTCCAGACCATTTAAGCGTTCCAGGATCTCCCCCTGAAACGACTTTACAGATTTCAGCAGACTAATATATTGCAAAAAAATATAAACTACAACAAAGCCCATACAGAAAATCCCAAGCAGTAAAACTATGCCAATAGTCTCTCTCCCCATTCAGTCTTCCCTCTCGCGCGGTTTCTCGGATTTAACCGGCTTTTCCATTGCCTTCAGCTGATCCTCAAGTTCCTCTAATCGCGAAAGCATCCTCCGATTCTGACTCCCAATAGATAGCAGGCTGTCCTTAATCTCCCCCAAATCCATCAAGCCCTTGACCAGAATTATAAAAAGCGGAAGCACGATCAGGATTATCTGGAACCAGTATCCGGGTGTTCTGACTTTTTCCAGCTTCTGCACATGGTCTCCGTGGCAGGAAAAAAGGCTCAGCGCAAAAACCATGCAGTTCAGCTTGCGTAGATTCCACGGCACTATCTGCCAGCCTCCATAATCAACTGCTGTAGCTTGGGAGACGCCTTGCGAATCCGTGCGGATAATATATTATACATTCCGAGAATAACCTTCAAAGCCAGCTTTGGCTCAGCCTCCAATAGCTTATTGAATCCACTTCGCTTGAGCACAAGAATATGGCTATCCTGAGAAACTATAGCGGTGACTGTCCGAGCGCTTTCCTCCAGAAGAGCATTCTCTCCAAAATAGTCGTTTGCGCCCATTATAGCGAGAGTCCTCTCCTCTCCCTCTGCTAGCATCTTGGACAACCTGACCTGACCGCTCACTATGATATACATAGCCTCGCCCTTCATATTCTCATAAAACAAAGGCGTGCCAGCAGAGTAATGCTTTTCCTCAACATAGCTTGAGAGCACTCCGATCTCCTTGTCCGAGAAGTTTTTGAAAATCTCATTCTCCTTCAGAGGCTTTATTTTAGCCATAACTACCCTCCGGACCCTACTTCTATATATTACACTTTATCATTTTTTTCGCAAACCAAGTATCTCTCTTGCCTCTGCTGGAGTGGCAACATCCCGGTCCAGTATCTGCGCGATCTTTACAGCCCATTCCGCCTGCTCCCACGAGCCTTTTGCCAGTGCTCCTCCTGGAACCCGGACATTGTCCTCAAGACCGATTCGCATATGACCGCCCATAATACACGCCTGGGTAATTGCTGGAAACTGGTTCGGACCAACTCCGCAGGCTGACCAGGTATGCTCTTTGGGAAACAGATTTCTGAGCAGGCAAAGCGTGTCAGGCGTATATGTCATTCCACCTGCAACCCCGAACACACATTGCCAGTGCATAGGTTCCTCAAAAACATCCCCCTGTTTCCGTATAAGCATTGCGTTCCAGAATCCTCCCGGGTCATAAACCTCCAGCTCCGGCTTCACGCCAGCTGATTTCATCCTGCGCGCAAAATTCTCCAGCATCTTAAAAGTGTTCTCAAAAATTATCTCCACGAAAACCTTGCCGCTCTTATGGTCAGCAATTGCAAAGTTCATCGTGTTGGTGTTCAGGCTAGCCATCTCAGGCTTGAAAGTCTCTATCGGCGCGATCCTCTGCTCAGGTGTGACCCCTGGCGCAATTGCGGTGCTCAGGTTAATGATCAGCTCCGGAGCCTTTGCACGAATCGCATCCACAACATTCCGGATCACTCCTAAATCCGGGGTTCCCCCTCCGGTTTTTGGGTCTTTGGCGTGAATATGAACTATGCTCACTCCGCTGTTCCAGCACCGATACGCTTCCTCCGCAAACTCCTCCGGCGTATATGGCACCGCAGGGTTATTGTTCTTGGTGGTGCCAGCGCCCGCTAACGCCGCAGTGATTATCACTTTGTCTCCTTTTGCCATTTTTAGCCTCCTGAAATAATAATAACACATTCTATAACATTCCGGAGATTTTGGCAAAAGGAAAAATATTCCAGACAGCGCAAACGCTTTCTTCCGAAAATCTCTGGCTTGAAATCTAAAAGAATTGTGCTTAATATAGGCTTTAATTTTACGGGAGAAAATTTTAGGAGGAGTAAGGAAATGAGTAAACGAGTAGGGATATTGACCGGAGGAGGAGATTGTCCAGGTTTGAATGCGGTGATTCGTGCCGCTGTTGTAAAGGGCATGCGTGCGTACAACTATAAGTTTATCGGGATCAAGAACGGCTGGGCAGGGTTACTGGATTTTGAATGGGAAAACCTTGACCGGGAATCCATCACTGGGGTGCTTCACCGGGGAGGGACAATCCTGGGGACCAGTCGGACCAATCCAGTGAAAACTCCTGAGGTTAAGGCGCTGGCGCTAGAGAATTACAAGAAGCTGAGGCTGGATGCGCTTATTGCGATCGGTGGAGATGACACTCTTGGCGCGGCTCTGGAGCTTTTCAAGTCTGGGATGAATATAGTTGCTGTTCCTAAAACCATTGATAACGATGTTGGCGGAACAGATTACACCTTCGGGTTTGACACCGCGGTTCAAATAGCTACTGAGGCTATTGACCGGCTTCATACCACTGCGGAATCTCATAATCGGGTAATGATAGTTGAGGTTATGGGAAGACATGCTGGCTGGATCGCGACTTATGCTGGGATAGCTGGAGGCGCTGATGTTGTCCTTATTCCAGAGGTTGAGTTTGACCTTGAGGATGTGGTTCAGGTGATTAATGCGCGCAGGGAGAGAGGAAGGACATTCAGTATTGTTGTGATAGCTGAGGGCGCTTTTCCCAAAGGCAAAAAAGAGGCTTATCTCAAGAGCGACAAGGTTGATCCTTATGGTCATGTTCAGCTGGGCGGTGTTGCGGTTGCGCTTGCCAAGGATTTGGAGAAGATGACCGGTCTGGATTGCAGAACCACCATTCTTGGACATACGCAGAGAGGCGGAACACCTACTGCTTATGACCGTGTGCTCGCAACGCGCTACGGAATCTGCGCTGTGGATATGGTGCACAAGGAACAGTGGGGATATATGGCCGCGTTGCGAGGAACAGAGGTTGTGCCATCTCCTCTGGAGGAATGCGTTCACAAGGAAAAAAGGGTTCCGCTTGAGCTTTATGAAGTGGCAAAGGTATTTTTCGGATAATTAGTGAAAGAGCGTCCTCTCATTTTTGAGCGCTTTCCGGGGCTGGAGGGGAAAATTCCGTGGTTATGCCTGGGAGAATTTCCCACTCCGGTTCAAAAGCTGAACAAGCTGGGCGCTGAGCTTGGTCTGGAAAAATTTTATTGCAAGCGGGACGACCTCTCCAATCCGGAATATGGTGGGAACAAGGTCCGGAAGCTGGAGTTTCTGCTTGCGGATGCAAAGCTACTTAATCGTAAGAGCGTGATGACTGTTGGCGCCTGGGGCTCAAATCATATACTTGCCACCACTATTTTTTCCAGAAAGGTTGGGCTTAAGACCATCGGAGTAATGGTTCCGCAATGCAGTCAGGAATATGCGCGGAAGAACCTGCTTTTGAATTTTGCGCTTGGATGCGAGATTTATTTTGCGAATGGTATGCTTTCTGCTGTAGCCAGAGGCGGGAAGATTTATCTTCAAAAATGGCTTAGAGAGGGAAGACCTTATTTCATCTGGGCAGGAGGAACAAATAAACTTGGGATTCTGGGATATGTTAATGCTGGGCTGGAGATAGCTGAGCAGGTTAAACAAGGACTGCTCCCAAAGCCGGATGATATTTTTTGCGCGGCTGGTAGTTGTGGCACTTTTGCAGGTTTGGTACTCGGAATAAAGCTTGCGGGCTTGAACACAAGGGTTATTGGTGTGCGAGTGTACGACAGGGTGATGGTAAATTCTTTTGCGGTGCTGAGGCTGGCGAGGGGCTCGCTAAGGCTGATGCAAAGAACTGACCCTGCTGTCCCAAATCTGGAACTATCTACCCGGGATTTTCCTGTGCTTCACGAATATGTGGGAGATGGGTACTCAATTCCAACTGATGCTGGTCTGGAAGCGATGCGCCTAGCCTGGGAACTGGAAGGCTTGGTTCTTGACAGCACATATACAGGCAAATGCCTTTCTGGTATAATTTCTTTAGCTAGAAAAGGAGAGTTGAAAGGTCGGGTTGTGGTTTTTTTGAACAGCTTTAATTCTAAGCCTGTGGAAAAACTTGTTGAGAAATTGCCTGACTGGAAAGAGTTGCCGAGGGAGTTTCATCATTGTTTTGAGGGGCTACAAGGGAGAGGAAAATGAGAAAATTGGTTTTGGTTTTTTTAGCGCTGGTTTTGGTTTCACAAGGAGGAACGCTGATAGAGCCTATATTTTTATTTTTGGAAAAAGATGGCTCGCGGGGAAAAGTGAATCCCTTGAGCAGGGAAGATTTGAGGCTTCATCCTGCGGAGAGCTTCTGGTACACAGAGAGTTATTTTTTCATTGCGTATCTTGATAGCGGGGAGATAGCATATCTTAATCTGATTGTGTCCAATATGAGTCTAAAGAAGAATCAACCAGCGCTCACCCTTACTATTATCACCCCCACCAGGGAAAGGTTGACCACGGAAAAAGATTTTAAACCAGAGGACTTGAAGCTCTCTGAGAATCCTTTTTCTATCAGGATTGGCGAGAATCTTCTTTCTGGGGATGACAGAAGACAGAAGCTGAGCGTAAAGCAGGAGCAGTTGGGCTTGGAGCTTGAATTTTCAAGCCCTGTTCAGGGGTTTAAGCTCGGAGACGGATGCGCGTATTTTGGAGCGAAGAAGGATATTTATTTTTGCATAAATTATCCTGCGCCTCGGGCGCGTGTTAGCGGATACATTACTTATAATGGCAAAAAGGTCAATGCAAAAGGTTGGGGCTATCTTGACCATAGCTGGTATAATGCTGACACCGCGATGTTTGAAAAAATCTGGCATAACTTAAAATTTTTCTCACCGGAGCAAAACCTGCTTATCACCAGCTTTATTACCACTGAGAATTATGGCGGAAAAAATGTCGCAGTGGTTTCTCTTGTGAACGACCAGAAGGTGGTTTTTGCGACTACTGACCTTATCGTGACCGAGTCCAGTATTGAATTTGATCCAGCGGGTCAAAAGAGCTATCCGAAAAAAATCCTGTTTGAATTCAAGCATTCAGACTATTCCGGAAGAATTCACTTTGATTCCAGCAAGATAGTGGAGAAGATGGATGTTCTGGAGAAGCTGAACAAATCTGCGACCAATAGAGCATTGAAATGGGCGATTCAAACCTTTAAGCAAAAGCCTTTTTATTATCGGAGTTTTGGACCATCTGAATTGGAGCTTAATCCCAAAGGCGCATCCTCTATCAAAATTTCAGGACAGGCGTCGTGTGAGGTTATTTTTGTAAAATAAGCTGTTAATTGAGGCTATTTGCAACTAACTCAGCCAGCATTTTCCCGAGCAATTGATGTCCAGATTGATTCAAATGCCCATCAAGCTGGAAAAATAAATTTTGAGTCTTAGCCGCGCTTCGGAATTCAGGAGTGAACCCCCTGAATTCCAGACCTGCTTTCTGGCAGGCTTCTTGAATTGCTCTGTCCATTGCGTCTGAATTTAGCATTTGAGGGTCAAGATTAAATCCAAATCTATGCGGTGTGTTCAAATCTGACTCACTGCCCACATAAACCCGATGCGGAATTGAGACAACCATAACATCTGCCTGATAATGCTCAGCAACGCTTTTGATCCGAACCAAACAATTCGCCATTTCCTCAATCTTCTCCCTAGCCTTTGGGCTTTCCAGATTTTCAAGCTCCAGGTAATAATCCGGATTGGTTATGGCAATATAAATCACTGCAGGATTAAGCTCGCCGGAGACAAATAGCCTTTTGACCTCTTCATCCAGAAGATTGAACCTTGCCTTTTGTTCCGAGCTAAAATTCCTGTAGGTCTGGACCGCCTGAGCCTTCCATGCTCTATGAATATCCTCACTCGGTATAATTTTGGAAAATTTGCACGAGATAGCTGATGAGCTGTATGGGTAAATAGCCCTTAGCATACCTGCGAGTTTTTGACGGAAACTCTTTTGTGCTTTTTCTGGCTCAGCTTTGCTTGATGCCTGTGCAAGGTCATCTCCCTGAAGCATACCCACAATCACCAGATTCGGTTTTAAAACCGGAATTGCTTTTTCCGCTATTTCCGCATATTCCTCCGGACCAGCTCCTGGCTTTCCAAGATCATCAACCTCCACATCCAAGCCCTGCTCATTCAAAATTTTCTCCAAAACCTTGGGCCAACTATCCTCAATCTTCACGCCCCAGCCATAAGTGAAAGAATCGCCAATTGCCATAATTCTAACTGGCGCATAAGGCAATTTTTTTCTGCCATAAATATCCCGGAATCCAAAATTGTTCACATAAACATCGTATTCATATTCAATAGTTTTGAACTGAATCTGGGTGAACGGCTTGAAAATCAAGCCATCATCAAATTGTTTCTGGCAAAATCTGGAAACCACTAACCGATCGATAACAATCGTTAGCAGTATCACTCCCAGGAGATAAACCAGAAAGAACCAGGCTTGCTTCACCAGCTTTTTCCTAGTGCTCTGTTCCATTTGTCCGGTCTTTGCCTCAGTCATATCCTCTGGACATAATTGCAAGCTACTATATTCCGGAGATCTCTTGGTGTCAATTTCAAGCAAAATGCATCCCAAATATACAGATTTGCATTTTTAATAAAAAATTTGATCTTTCGCGTTGTTACACTTGCAAAAACTAAATTCTATGATTATAATCTTAATCAAGAACAGAGCGTCCTGAGTCATAAAAACTGGAGGGTTAAGCATTAGGGTATTAATGTTTTGCTGGGAATTTCCTCCCTTGATTAGCGGAGGGCTGGGCGTGGCGTGCTATGGCTTGACCAAAGCCATCTCTCGTCAAGGGGCAAAAATAACTCTGGTTATGCCAAGATACTATGAAAAGTCGCCAAAATTCCTCAAGATAGTGTCAACTGAATCCATCCAGCAGAAGTTCACTTCTGGAAAAACGCTTGAGAAACAAGAGATTATGCCGATTCTCAGTGGCTATATACGACCCGAGGATTACGAGCTATGGTATCGGGAATCAGCTGAGGCAGGCTCAAAGGCTATACTGATCTATGGACCAAACCTATTCGCGGAAATAGACCAGTTTGCGAGCCTTGGAAAACTGGTTGCGGAAAAAGGTGAGTTTGACATTGTGCATTGCCACGACTGGATGACTTATCCTGCTGGAATATATGTGAAAAAGACTTTAGGACTGCCATTGGTGGTTCATGTGCATTCCATAGAAGCTGACCGGGCGCCATATCCCAATCCCCGGGTGATGGAAGTTGAAAAAATGGGATTAGAATCCGCAGACCTGATTATGTGTGTGAGTAGATATACTCTGGAGCAGGTTAAAAGGCATTATCAAATACCAGAGTCCAAAATGGTGGTAGTGCATAACGGAATAGACCAGAACGAATGTCTTATACCGGTAAGAAGAAGACAAAAGCGTATGAAGCGCTTCCGGCATGTGCTTTATATTGGAAGGCTTACCTGGCAAAAAGGACCCGAATACCTGGTGGATATAGCCAGAAGGATGCTTGAGAAAAGAAAAGACCTCAGATTTGTCATTGCTGGCTGGGGAGACCTTGCTCAACCAATAATAGAAAAAGTAGCTGAAATGGGGCTTGGAGACCGTGTTCTATTTGGCGGATTCCTGAAAGAGATTGATGTAAAAAAGCTGATCCGGAATTCAGACCTGTTCCTTATGCCCTCGGTCTCAGAGCCATTTGGACTGGTTGCATTAGAAGCGCTCTGTCAGGGAGTTCCTGCTGTGATAAGCAAACAAAGCGGAGTTGCTGAATTACTTAATGATGTGCCAAAGGCTGATTTCTGGGACACTGAACTATTCGCAAAATTCGCCCTGGAATTGCTGGATTCTCCAAAGCTCGCGCAAAAACAAATTAAGAGCGTCTCGCCTGTTCTGGAAAAGCTGAACTGGGACAACTCCGGAAGGATTTGTATGGAGCATTATCAAAAGCTGATTTCTGGAAGAGTTCTGTGAAAACGGTTTGTTTTTATTTCCAGGTGCATCAGCCATTCCGCGTCAGGGATTATCATATCCTGGACATTGGCAAGAATCATAATTATTTTGACGACAAACTCAACCGAGAGATCATTCTTAAGGTCTCGGAAAAATGCTACCTCCCGACCAACCGCTTAATCTCAAAATTAATCCGAAAGCATCAGGGTAAATTCCGAGTTTCATACTCCATAACTGGCGTAGCCCTGGAGCAAATGGAATTATGGGCGCCTGAAGTCATTGATTCCTTCCGGGAGCTTAACCAAACCGGCGGAGTGGAATTTCTATGCGAGACATATTACCATTCGCTCAGCGCTGTTTATTCCAAAGACGAGTTTGAGCGCCAGGTTCAGATTCATCGCGAAAAGCTGAACAAGCTATTTGGATATAACCCAACTGCGTTCAGAAACACTGAGTTAATCTATTCTGACCATCTTGCATGGCTAATCCAGAATCTGGGATTCAAAGCAGTAATGGCAGAGGGAGTGGACTGGCTGATCGGAGATAATGGCTCAGGCAGGCTCTGGCGCGCAAGAGGAACAGATAATCTTAAGGTTTTGCTCAGAAACTACAGATTGAGCGATGACATCGGATTCCGCTTTTCATCCCCAAACTGGTCAGAGCATCCACTCTTTGCTGATAAATGGGCCGCCTGGGTTGGCGCAACTCCGGGTCCTGTAATCAATATCTTTATTGATTATGAAACCTTTGGGGAGCACCAATGGAAGGAAACCGGTATTTTTGAGTTTCTTGAGTATCTGCCAACTGCCTTGCTTGCAAACCCGGACATAGAGATACTTACACCATCGCAGGTTGCAGATAAATATCCTGCTTATGACGAGCTTGCGTGCCCAAACTGGGTCTCCTGGGCAGACACAGAGCGAGACCTTTCAGCCTGGCTCGGAAACTCTATGCAAAGAGACGCAATGGACAAGCTATATAAAATGGAAAAGGATATTATGGCATCCGGAGACCTGGAACTGATTATTGATTGGCGTAAGCTCTCAACCTCAGACCATTACTACTATATGTCCACAAAATACGCCTCAGACGCAGAAGTCCATAAATACTTTAACCCACATCATGGCCCACATTCAGCTTATATCGTGATGATGCGTATCCTGAGCGACCTGGAAGAGCGTTTGAATCGTTCCTAATTATTCAGACCCCGTTTCTCGCTTCTCGCTGATGATGATATAATTCAGCACAATGTCTGAAAATGAATTTGGATTGAAGCGGTCGCTTGGGCTTCCGAGTCTGGTTGCTGTTGAGATCGGGACAACTATTGGCGCGGGAATTTTTGTCTTAGTGGGCTTGGGCATAAAATTAACCGGTCCATCTCTGCCTTTTGCTTTTATAGTTGCCGCGGTTCCAATTATTTTGATTATGCTCTCGCTGGCAATGCTAGGCTCAGCAATTCCCTGCGCTGGCGGGACATATCGGTATGCTTCAAGGCTATTTTCTCCGGGATGGTCTTTTTTCGGGGTATGGGGATTTGCGCTTGGAACAATTGCAGGTGCGTTTCCGCTCTATGCCACTAAATCCGCAGAATACTTTTTTTCTGCTTTTCCCGGTTATCATCCCGCTCCTTTAACCATCAAGCTGACAGGCGCGCTTATTCTGACATTGTTTTATCTGGCTAATCTCCGAGAACTCAGAATCGCAGGTTATGTGCAGGGCTTGATGGTGCTTATCTTAATCGGAGCCTTAATTTATTTTTGCGCATCCGGTATAGATAATGTAAAAGTAGAAAACTTTCATCCTCTATTTCCAGAAGGCGTATCTGGCTTACTCGCCGCGAGTGCAGTTTTAACTTTCTCCTTGCTTGGCTCTAATTCTGTGATTGAGCTTGGGGCTGAGATAAAAAATCCCGGGAGAAACATCCCGGTATCTCTTTTGGTCTCTATCTCCAGCGTGACTCTTCTTTATATCCTGATCGCTATTGTAGCCTCAGGTGTAATGCCCTCGGAACAATCTGCTGGAAAACTACTTTCAGAGCAGGCTTCTTTTATTATGGGACCAGTTGGGTTTCGGTTTTTTATTCTGGCAGGAGCTTTTCTCGCAATCACCACCACTATCAATGGCACATTTATGTGGGCAACTAAAAGCATTTTAGTTGTGGCAAATGACCGCCTCCTTCCTGCCTGGCTCTCTGCGGTTCATCCAAGACATCATACCCCTCACAGATTCCTCACAATTGTCTGGGCGCTCGCAACAGCTTCTCTGTTTATGAATGTGCCTTATGGCACTTTTGAAGTTTTTTCCTCAATCGGAAGCCTGATCATTTTTATCCCGGTAATGATCGCAGTGCTAAGGTTCCGCAAAATTTTGCCCTCTGCTTATAATCGCTCTCCGTTCAAGCTAAAAGGGATTCTTTATTATCTATGTCCAGGAGCCGGGTTCATACTGAGCATAATGGCAATGGTTATGTGCCTTGCGCAATTAACCTATCAATGGATAATTTTTTTCCTGGGATGGCTTCTTGTGGGCGCGGGTCTTTATCTCTTTATCCAGCGCTATAACCAAAGGCGCGGAATAAATTATCTTCATCAAAATATCCAGCGGGACTTAGAATTCTGGTCAGGGGGAAAGTGTTCCTAAACCTTTCAGCCGAAGGAATATACAGACAATAGTCAACATAAACAAACACGATAAAAACAAAAAATCTCTTGGTCGCCATTTAAACTCCAGCCAGCTGGTTCTCTTCACATTGGCTCCAAAGCCCTTTGATTCCAGAGCAATGGACAGGTGATTCACTCTCCTGAGCGCAGAAAGAAACACAGGCACAAATAGCGGAAAATAACTCTGAAATTTGCTAATTATTCCACCGGAGATTTTCAGACCACGCGAGCGTTGCGCCTGAATGATGGTTTGCGCGCTTTCAGAGAAAATAGGCACGAGCCTGAAGCTCAAGGAAATCGCAAAGCTGACTGGAAACGGGATTCTTAGCCAGTTGAGTCCATAAAAAAGCTCCTCAATCCTGGTGGATGCGATAAAGACCATACCGAAGAAGAGCAGTAATCCGAGCCTGAGAGCCATTGCTGATGCGTAAAGTATGGATACCTGGCTTATGCTGAGACCTGCGATCGTAAATTTTGGCGGTCCTCCTTTGGTGAACAAGAGCCACAGGATAAAACTCGCTAAAAGAATGAAGCTAAAAATGAAAACCAGTTTCCGAAGGACTTGAAAAGCGCCACTTGCAATTCCAGATGGTAGCGCAATAAGCCATAGCCCAAGAATATATCGCGGGTCATTAAAAGCGAGCGGAAAAATAAAAGAGAGTATCACCCCGATGATTTTTCCAGAAGGATGAAGCCGATGAAAGAGCGAGTCTTTCTCAACAAATAAAAACTGGCTCATCCAGAACCTCCAAGCGCTTTTATAGCTTCCTCTACTTTGAGAAATCCAAACCCGAATTCAAGACCAAAACGCGTAATCTCTGGCGGAACAAGGGACGCGGTTTTGAGAATTTCTGGCTGGCTTAAAACCTCTCTGGTTGTGCCTTCCAGGATTTTTTTTGACTTTGCCATTACAATTGCCCTGGTCGCGTATCTTGCTGGAAGCCAGAGAGTATGTGTGATGATAATGATAGTTTTGCCCTGCTGATTAAGGGTTTTAAGTAAGTCCATTATTTTAAGCTGTTCCTGATAATCCAAGCCCGTGGTAGGCTCATCAAAGACCAAAACCTGCGGGCTTGCGCTCAAAACCGATGCAATCGCTAATCTTTGCCTCTCTCCTTTGGTCATTAAAAAAGGATTCTCATCTTCTCTTCCAGAAAGCCCCACCAGAGAAAGCGCATCAGCTACCCTGTCTTTAACCTGTTTTTCCGAGAACCCGTAATTCCTTGGCGCAAACGCAACCTCATCAAATACTCTGCTGGAAAAAATCTGATGGTCTGGATTTTGAAAAACATAACCAACCTCTCTGCCCAGGTCAGAAACCATCTCTGGCTTGACTTCTTTTCCATAAAAATAAACCGACCCTTTAGTCGGTTTGAGCAATCCATTAAGATGCTTGACAAGCGTGGTCTTGCCAGAGCCGTTCTGTCCAATAATTGCAAGAAAATCCCCGCGTTTAATTTCAAGCTCAATTCCAGAAAGCGCCTGATTACCATTAGGATATGTATGCTCAAGACCTTCAACCTTAATAATTACTTCTCCTCTTGCCTGCTCCTTTTCAGCATCAGCCTTTTTAAATTCCTCCAGAACCTCTGGCTTGAGTCTGAAGCCTTTTTCCTGAATAATCCTGTATGCTCTTTCTGGCTCAAATTCTATTGGGCTCAGCTTCAAGCCGTGAAAAAGCTCAGCCATTTCCGGAGCACGGATACCATTCTTAAGAAGTAAATCCAGGTCGCTGAAAATTTTTTGAGATGGCGCATCCTCAATAATTTTTCCGTTTTCCAGAATCAACAAGCGCTCTGCGAGCAAAAGACTCTCTGGCTCATAATCAACAATGATGATGCTTATGCCTTTAGCCCTCAGCTTTTTAATTACCTCCCGAACCTGCTCTCTTCCAAGCGGGTCAAGGTCTGTGAATGCCTCGTCAAAAAGAATGATCCCGGGCGAGAGCGCAAGGATGGACGCAATCGCAAGCCGTTGTTTTTCTCCCCCGCTCAATGACTCCGGGTCTCTATTCCGAAAACTCTCCATCCCAACTGCCCGGAGAGCGGATTCAATCCTTTCTGCCATTTCTTTACGAGGCACGCCCAGATTCTCAAGCCCGAACGCTACATCCAGTTCAGCTCTTGTTGAAAAAAGCTGACTTTCAAAATCCTGTAAAACCAATCCAACCTGACTGGCAAGCTGATAGGTCTGCTTCGTGGAGATATTTTCAGAGAAAATTTGAACCTCGCCTGAAAAATCTCCGGAATAAAAATTAGGCACTATCCTGTTCATACAAAAAAGCAGAGTGCTCTTACCAGCGCCACTTTTTCCAGCAAGCCCCACAGCCTCTCCTTTAGCTAAATTGAAATCAATCCCATTCAGCGCAAAATCCTTTCCACGCTGATACTTAAATTTTAATCCCCGGACCTTAACAGCGGTTTCCATTCTCATCCAGTCTGTTTCCGCACTCTGTATCTCCATCCTCAGGGATGCTCCAGACCATAGATACCATCCCGAAGCAAATTGTTCCTACTTAAGTCGTAAATAAAAATAGAATACCCTATAACCGCAACTGGCTTTTCTTCTTTCAGCCATTCAAACTGCCTGGACTTTATTCTTATAATCTCGCCGTGATCCAAAAGCGCATAAGGTATCCCAGCGAGAAAGCTGGCGCTGACTGCCAATAAGTTGCAATTGGCTTCCCTGTAAGGCAGTTCATAATTGATCCCGTAAATTCCCGGGTCCACTCGTCCAAAATATGCCAGGCAAATCCGCTCTATTTTATTCTCATCCATATATTTTTTCAGCCGGAGCAATCCCTGTCCCCAGTCAAGATTTGAATCTGCAAGAATTTTATAGCCGTTTTTTGGACCACCTGCTAAAAAATTGAAGTAAGCTAGATAATCCGGATAAATCAGAAGATTGGAAACGAGATGGCTGAGGAGCAAAATCCAAAACAGGGCTTTTGACATCCACTTGAAATTAAAAATAGAAGAAACAAGGCGAGAGGCAAAAATGTAAAGAAACGGAATAGCAGGCAGGATATAGCGGAGCCCAAGATTGATGTCCGTGAACAAAGATATGCCCGCGATAATGCTCAAAGGAGGGAGCAAGAGGAACATTTCGTCCAGCCATAATTTCCTTTGCCAGCCAAAAGAGACCAAACCAGCAAGAATCAGCGCAAGAGACGCAACAGTCATTTTCACAGCCATAGCTATCAGATAATAGTATCTCCATCCAGCAACAGAGATTTGCCCTAAAAGATACACCACATACTGGCTCTCGTTTTCTTCACTCTGCAGGTCAAATCCCCGGACATAATCATAGGGAAGAGGAACAGGCATTTTTGCAGGCAGTTTATTTGCAAGATTTGAAACCAGATGACTCTTGAATTGATAGTGCTCAAGAGATTTTCCAGTGCCCTTCCAGAGGTATCCTGTGTTGAGCACAATAACTGAGAGCAAAAAAATTGAGAGCAAAGCGATGCACAGGTATCGTAAGCTAATCCTGTTGCGGTTAAAAAAATAGTAAAAAAATCCAAGAATAATCATCAAAGGAATTAGCATCAATGATGTGAACTTTGAAAGCAGAGCCAATCCCAGAATAAGACCCGATAATATGCATCTAAGTGCAGAGGGATTCCTGCAGAAGCGCCAGAAGGAGAAGATAGTTGCCAGAAACAAAAGACTGGTTCCTGTGTCCGTGGTAACGAGTCCGGAGTGAGCCATTATATTTGGACAAAACGCTGTGAGCGTTGCGGAAAAAATGCCGCTGGCAGGACCGTAAAGGGACCGGCTCCACCACCACACAAGCGTCACTAAAATCATTCCAAGAAGAACAGTCATCAGCCGGGCGCGTATAAAAATTTCCTGATAGGCTTTTTCGTTCTCCTTCATAAATTCAAAGCCCATTAAAAAATGCAAGCCAGTTTCCCAGCCTTGCTTCAAGGGAAGTTTGACATCGCCTTTGAGCACAGGCAATGCGGATATCATTCTCAGCAGAGGCGGAGAATGAGGATACATTCTGAAGTCGCGTGTGCGCAGATATGAAATCCCAGCAGGCAGATGCGCGAATTCATCAATGGTAACAGAGTTCTGCTTGAGCGAATTTAAGCTCAGCATAAAAAAGCCCAATAAAATCATCGCCAGCAGAATAAGTTCCCATATTTTGAGAGCGTGTTTTGTCATAATTCCTTTCCAGAATTTCATAAGTATAATTATCATACCCATATTTATTGGTTTAATAAAATCAAATTTACCGTTAACTTGGTTTCAGCAAACCCTCATCTATAATAAAGACAATGACTGTTCGCAGGCTGATAGAAGAGTTGAGAAGAGACAGGGATTTTTCCGACTGGATTGTTCATCACGAGGAGATTCCAGCTAAATCTCCTGAGTTTGTTCCTTTTCCTGAAAAGCTGGCGCCTGAGTTAAGAGATGGTCTCAAAAAATCAGGCATCAACAGGCTTTATTCTCATCAGGCGCACGCGTTTGATTTAGCGTCCCTTGGTAAGGACATTGTAGTAGTGACTCCCACTGCTTCAGGCAAGACACTTTGCTACAATCTCCCGGTCTTAGACCGGCTGGTCCGCAAGCCTGATGCAAGGGCGCTCTATCTTTTTCCGATCAAGGCGCTGGAGCAGGACCAAAGGAACGCGTTTTATGACCTAGTTTATTTCAGCGGATTGAATAATATCGTCAGGTCTGAAATTTATGATGGAGACACTCCACAATCTGTGCGGAAAAAAATTCTGGCTGACCCTCCACAGGTTATCATCACAAATCCTGATATGCTTCATCGGTCTATCTTAAGCTATCATCAAAACTGGGAAAAATTTTTGAAAGGGCTGGAGATAGTGGTACTTGACGAGCTTCACACATATCGCGGAGTTTTTGGCTCGCATATTGTTCAGGTCTTGCGAAGGCTGTTTCGTATAGCAGAGCATTACGGCAGAAATGTCCAGATTATTGCGAGCAGTGCCACAATTGCGAATCCGGGGGAGCTTGCCTCAGCATTGACCGGGAGAAACTTTATTGTGCTTGATAAAAACGGCGCTGGTCAGGCAGGGAGACACTTTATTTTTTTAAATCCAGAGGAGTTCTCAACCAACACTGTCTCTGCCAGGCTGTTTCAGAGGTCGGTCAGGCTGGGCTTGAAGACCATTTGTTTTACTAAGGCTCGGAAAATCACGGAGCTGATTTACACATGGATAAGTCAATCCTCGCCCAAACTGGCGAGTAGAGTAAGCGCGTATCGCGCCGGGTATTTGCCAGAGGAACGGAGAGAGATTGAAAGGAGACTATTTGAAGGAGAGCTTTTAGGCGTGATCAGCACGAGCGCTCTTGAGATGGGCATTGACATCGGGGAGCTTGATGTGTGCATCCTGGTCGGGTATCCCGGGACCATCACACAGACCTGGCAGAGAGGGGGCAGGGTGGGAAGAAAGGAGCGGGAATCCCTGATTGTTTTGATTGCGCAACAAAACGCTCTGGACCAGTATTTTATGAAACATCCTCTGGAGTTTTTCGCAAGCGATTATGAAGCCGCGGTGGTTGACCCGGAGAATCAGCCGATCCTGGAAGCGCATATAGAATGCGCCGCGAGCGAGCTTTTGATCAAGCCTGATGACAGATATTTTCCGGAGAAAAAATTTGCAGAGATTTTTCATAAGCTGAAACAGGAGGGAAGGCTTATCCAGTCGGTTTCTGATAAATCATATCGGTCGCGTAGGCATAAGCCTCAAATGGATGTTGATATCAGGAGCGTTGGAGAGAGCTGGACGATTTTTTCATCGCCAGAGGATGCGGAGGCTGGGAAGCGGACTACTATTGGCTCTGTGGATGGTCATCGGGCTTTTAGCGAATGTCATCCTGGAGCTATATATCTTCACAGGGCAAGGCAATACGAGGTTGTAAATCTGGACTTGGGCAAAAAGGACATTTATGTCAAGCCTGTAAATGTGTCTTATTACACTCAGGCGTTGAGCGAAAAAACCACAGAGATTTTGAAGCAGAAGGCGAGTAAGCCCATCCATAATTTTCTTGCCAAAATGGGGGACCTTCGTGTTCACGAGCAGGTGGTAGGGTATGATAAAAAAGATATAAAGAGCCAGGAGAGACTTGGAAGATACAGGCTGGATTTGCCAGAACAGGTTTTTGAGACCGTTGGGCTCTGGATAGAGATTGATGATTTTATTCCAACTGAGGTAAAACGCCAGGGATTGGATTTTATGGGAGGCATACACGCTCTTGAGCACGCCGCGATTTCTCTTTTTCCGCTCTTTGCTTTTTGCGACAGAGATGATGTTGGCGGGATTAGCACTCCCCAGCATCCGCAGGTTGGCAAATCCGCGATTTTTATTTATGACGGATATCCTGGAGGGGTGGGACTTTCAGAGAGATGCTATTTTGTTCTGGAGCAACTTCTGGAAAAGACTCTGGAGATGCTTCTGGAGTGCGATTGCGAGATAGGATGTCCAGCCTGTATCCAGTCTCCAAAGTGCGGTTCTGGCAATGTGCCTCTGGATAAATCAGCGGCAATTTTGATCTTAAAAATGCTGTTGAATAAGCCTGATGTGCAAAATTTGTTCAGGCAGTCAGACGACCGGGAATTCAGCGAGGATACAAAGCTGAAACAAGAGCCAGTGTCAAAGACCCTTGAAATTCCTGTAAGGATTATGGTGTTTGACCTTGAGACCAAACGCAGTGCGCAAGAGGTTAGCGGTTGGGGAAACACTCATTTAATGGGAATGGCGCTTGCAGTGGTCTGGGATAGCAAAGATAAAGCGTTTCACACTTTTCAGGAATCTGAGGTTGAAGACCTGATTAAAAAATTAAAAGAAGCTGATATGGTGGTGGGATATAATCTCATTAAATTTGATTACACGGTGCTGAGTGCATACTCGGATTTTGATTTCTCCTCTCTCCCAACCTTTGACATACTCTTAGACCTTTACAAGAGACTGGGGTTCCGTATCAGTCTTGGGGAGCTGGCAAAGGCTACTTTGAACCAGGGAAAAATCGGAGATGGACTGGAAAGCCTGAAATGGGTCAAGGAGGGAAGATTTGACCTTGTTGAACAGTATTGCAAAAAGGATGTTGAGCTTACGCGTGATATCTTCTTTTACGGCTTGGAAAAGCGACATTTAAGGTTCAGCAACAAAGGAGAACTGATGGAATTAAGCCTGGACTGGGACATTTATAAAATCCTGGAACAAGCGCGCGTAGGACGCTCATCATCACAATGATACCCGAGAAATGCGGTGAAGGGTAAATGGTCAATGGTGAAAGGTCAATTGTGGAATCGGTCAAGGGGCTCCGCTTTTGCGAGTGAAGTTGAATGCACAAGTGGTTAAGGGTCTATGAGATTTAGTCTTGCCAGGTTCTCCAGGGAGTTTTTTTGCGCCGTAGTTTGGATTTTTTTGCAGAGCGTTTGAGCTTTGGTGTTAGTGGCTGTTGGGCTTTTGCTAATCTCTTTTTCAATGAGGCTTGTGGGTCGTATTCTCCCTGTGCGATCATTTTCTGCACGAATTTTTCTCGTTCCTGAATTGCTAATCTGGTTAAATCAGTTTCCAGATTTACAAGCGGTATGATTTTCAGGTTAGCGGAGCTTTTCTGGATAATGGCTTCAGAGCGGAGAGCTATCTGGTCATAGTTTTTCAAGCCTTTTCTCCATGTTTCTGGTATTTGTGTTTCTCCGAATTTTGCTCCTAGTATTGCGCCTGTGATAGCGCCGATAGAGCTAGTTTCTTTTCCGAGGTTAATGGCATCAATTATTCCGGTTGCAAGGTTTTTAGCTGTGATTGCGATGAAGATAGCAGAGATTCCTGATGCCAGGGCAAAGTTCTGGTTTGGAGATGTTATTTTGTGGGGTGGGAACGCCTGGTTCGCGAGATTTACGATCTGGTTGAAGACCAGTTCTTCTGGCATGCCCTGCCATCTTCGGAAAGGCTCTATGCTTCTGAAGAATAGATTGAAGAAGTCATACACGCGTGGAGGGAGATGAATAATGTATTCCTGTTCTATGGTCTTTTCAGCTTGCGCTGTGAATTGAATCAAATCGTCAATTTGCTGATTGGTCTTCAGGTTTTGCCAGTCTCCTTTTGCAAACTGGGCGACCATATAACTTATTGAAGCTGAGAGCGCTATGGCGCGTGGGTCTTTGTTGGTTATGAGAGCTTGCTCAATTGCGGATTTAAGCAAAAAGTCCTGGTCATCTGCAAAATAAAGCCCTACTGGCGCAACTCTTGCTCCCGCGCCTATTCCTGCGTTTGGCTCTCCTGCTTGAAAAGGCGCGAGTCCAGTTGCCAGCTTTGAGAGCACAGCTTTGAAAACCGGGTCCGCAGTGCGAAAGGCTCCGGTGTTGAATTCTGGAATCGCATTCCATAGTTGAAGCATGGTTCTGACAAAGTCTTCTGGATTAAAACCATAACATCTGACCAAGCTCTCAGCCAGACATAGCGCCTGTTGAGTATTGTAAGTATAAACTCCAGAGGGCAGATACCTGTATGGATGGTTCTGCCGGGAGATTTCCGGGTTCACATATGTGTCAATCTTTCCGAAGAGGTCTTTGATATGACCTTGCTTCAAGCCTTCAACAGGCGCGGCAAGGGCATCGGCAATTGCAAGTCCGAGAAGGCAACCGCGAAATCTATCAAGGCTTGAATCAGACATTTTATTCCTCAAATTTCAGGAGTAGGGGCAACTATGTTTTGAGTGAACATTATGTTACGGAGGACATTTAGCGCAGATAGAGCGGAACGCGTGAGTGCTGAGATAGCGGTCTCCCCGGTCTGGAAAGATGGTGACGATGATTGAGCCTTGAGGGGCGTCTTTAGCGATTTCTAAGGCTCCGAACAGCGCGGCACCGCTTGAAAGCCCAGCAAAGATTCCTTCCTTCTGAGTTAGTTCCTGGAGAGTGGAAAACGCCTGTTCATCATTTACCCGGACATATCTGTTTATCTTGCTCGGGTCCCAGAGCGCTGGCGCAATTGATTCCTCCAGATTCTTTAATCCCTGAATAGTGTGTCCAGGAACCGGCTCCACTGCGATTATCTGTATGTCTGGCTTCATTCTCCTGAGTCTTCTGCCTACGCCCATAATGGTTCCAGTGGTTCCTATGCCAGCGACAAAATGAGTGAGCTGTCCTCTTGTCTGCTCCCAGATTTCTTTTCCAGTGCCATAATCGTGCGCATCCAGATTTGCGGGATTAGCGTATTGATTTGCGAGCCAGTATTTTTCCGGCTCCTTATCCACAAGCTCCCATGCTCTTTTGATTGCGCCATCTACATTTTCACAACCCGGAGTCAGAACTAACTCTGCGCCATAAGCTTTTAAAATCGCTTTTCGCTCCTCGCTCACGCATTCTGGCATAAATAGTTTCAGCTTCAATCCCAGATGCGCGCAGACCATTGCCAGACCAATTCCAGTGTTTCCGCTTGTTGCCTCTACAACGGTTTTCTCGCGGGTGAGTTGTCCTGATTCTAGCCCCTGCTTGACCATATAGTAAGCAATCCGGTCTTTCACAGAGCCAGCAGGGTTTGCCCCCTCCAGCTTGGCAAAGAGCTTAACCTTATGATTGATATTCAGCCTGGTTATCTCAACCAGCGGTGTGTTTCCAATTGCGTCCAATAATCCCATTGCTTATCCTATATAAATTTTTTACTGCCCGATCTGGTCATTGACCTTTTTAATTTCTGCGAGCGGAACCTTTGGATTACGGTTCTCATCAAGGAGTCCGTTCTTTTCCTGCTCTACATCATACTCCTGAGTATAGCAGAAACCCTGAATATAGGCATATTTGCCAATGGCAAGGGTATATTCCCGGTAATTGTCAATTAAGGCTTTAGGCTCGGTTTTGTAAAATCCAAATCCTCCGTATTCGCTTATTATGATTGGCTGTCCTTTGTATTTCACTCCGCGATAAAGAGGTGGCAATGTTGGAATTCCCTGAGCAGAGCGGATAAGGGAATGCGTTAACAAGAAATAAGTTCCGCGGGGGTCTCTCAGCTTCTGATAGAAAAGCTCGCTCTTTTCCACTGTGGGCAAATAATGATGCACATCCACAATATCAGTATCCCTGTGAAGCCATCCAGAATTATCCACCAGCAAGCGCGTTGGGTCTAATTCGCGTGTGAGCTTAATTATTTTCATTGCCCATTGGGAATGGACAGGGGAATAAATTTCGGGCGAGATGCCCCAGCTCTCATTAAAAGGAACTCTCACAATTATGCTCGGATGATTGAAATCTCGCTCAATTACCTCGTGCCACTCTTTTTCAAATTGTTCTCTCCATTTTTTGCCAGCTGGTAAAAACATATCCGGAGGCTCTGAGTTAATTGCAGGCATTTCCTCCCAGACCAGAAGACCGAGCTTATCTGCCCAGTAATAATATCGCTTGGCTTCTATTTTCTGATGCATCCTGAGACCATTAAAGCCCATCTCTTTGAGCAGTTCCAGGTCTTTGCGAAAAGCGTCATCATTTGCAGGGGAATAAATCCCCGGAGGATAATACCCCTGAACCAGTGCCAGCTTTTGATAAACGGGCTTGCCATTGAGAATAACCCTGCCATCCTTGACCTTGACCTCTCGCAAGCCCAGATAACTCTCAAGCTCATCAATAACCGCGGATTTTTCATCCGAGAGTATGAATTTCAATCTATACAGATTCGGCTCTTCTGGACTCCAAAGCCTGATGTTCTGTATTTTCCAGATTAAGTCCCGGGAATTTTCAGCTGGGATATCTTGCAGATTGGTCTTAACTTCTCTGCCCTCCGGGTCAAAAGCAATAATGGAAATTTTTTGTCCTGCTCCGGGATTTGAGATTTGAAATTTAAACTTAACTTCTCCTCGCTCAAGTTCCGGAAACGCCTGATAATTCTTAATATGGCTTTGTCCAACACGCTCCAGCCAGACCGTCTGCCAGATACCGCTGGTTGGCGTGTACCAGATGCTATAACCTGTTCCAGTTGAACTCTGCTTGCCACGAACCTGGCTCTTATGCGATGAGTCAAATACCTTCACGATTAACTCATTCCCGCTATCCCTGATCAAATCCGAAACATCAAAGCTGAAAGGAGTATAACCGCCAATATGCTCTCCAAGATAATTGCCATTGAGCCAGACCTGCGCTTGATAGTCAACCGCTTCAAAATGCAGTATGATTCTTCCATTGCTATTGAGCCCAGGCGCAAGAGAAAAACGCTTCCTGTATTTCATATAGTATTTTTCTGCTCTCTGAAAAGACACCCCGCTCAATGGAGATTCCATCTCAAATGGCACAGTTATTTTCTGGTCGTATCTATCAGGAGCATCTGGTTTATTGTCAACCTGAAACTCCCATTCGCCATTCAGACATTGCCAGTTAGCTCTTAAAAGGTCTGGTCGCGGATGTTCGCATCTGGGCAGATTTTCCGCTTGAAGCAAAAGCGGATGGATCAAAAGCAACAGGGCAAAAATTTCCGCAAGAAAAGAAACTTTCATTTTCATCAAATAGTCCTCCCTTCTTTTTTCACAGTAAGCTGGTCAAGGATTACTATCACCACAATCACCACTCCCACGATCAGTCTCTCATAAAAAGTTGCGCCTGTAATCTGGCTCAATGCGTTCCTGAGCACCCCGAAGATCAGACTCCCAAGCACCGCACCTAGCACAGAGCCTTTTCCGCCTGAAAGGCTGGCGCCACCAACCACTGCCGCGGCAATGATGTCAAGCTCGTATCCAGTTGCCATATCCGCTCTTCCCTGTCCGTGAACAATGGCAAGCGTGACTCCACTTAACGATGCGAGCAAACCGCCCAGGATATAGATAAATACCTTAACCCGGCGGACCTTCACGCCTGAGAAATAAGCGGCTAACTCGTTTCCGCCAATGGCGTGAATGTGTCTTCCAGTCCTGGTATAAACCATAAATAAATGAAAGAAAACAGCAAGCGCGATCATAAGCGCTCCGGGCAAGTATTCAATCGGAATACCAAGAATGGAAAAGTTATCCGGTATTTTCTGGGAAAGGTCGTAAAAACCGCCTTTTGTGATTATGAAGCCAAGCCCGCGTGCAACCCCCATCACGCCCAGCGTAGCTATGAATGGAGGCAGTTTTATTATTGTGACCAGAAATGCAGATAAAGAGCCTGCGCAAAACCCAACGAATAATCCTGCTAAAGCTGATTGCCATAATGGCAAGCCGGTCTTCATAAAAAGATGCCCGGTTACAACCGTGGTTAGACCGATTACAGCTCCTGGAGAAAGGTCTATGCCAGAGCTGATGATAATGATCGCGGCTCCAATCGCGGCAATGCCATAAATTCCAGAATACTTGAAGATCATCAGGAAGTTCTCCTGATTGAAAAAAGTATGACGGCGTCCAGCCTCAGGATAAAGCAGGATGTAAAAGCACAAAATCTCCAGGCATAAAATCATAAACACGCTAATCTCCCGATGCCTGGAAAACCATCTCTGAACCGCCTGTATTTTACTTTGTTTCATTTTCAAAACACCCTTTTTACCCTGAACTGCCCACCGCCAGTCTGATTATCTCTTCTTCGCATAGCTTTCCTCCGCAGACCTCTCCAATCAGCCTGCCAGAACGCATTACCAGCACCCGTTCAGAAAGCGCCAATAACTCAGGCAGTTCGCTGGAAACCACCACAATCGCCTTTCCATCATCAGCCATCTTCCGGATCAAGCGATGAATCTCTGACTTGGCGCCAACATCTATTCCACGCGTTGGCTCATCCAGAATAAACACCCGTGGATTGACCAGAAACCATTTACCGATCATTACTTTTTGCTGATTGCCTCCGGAAAGGCTCTGAATCTCTGCGTCTATGCCAGATGCAGTTATTTTTAAATCCGTGATAGCCTTCTCTGCCAGCGAGTTCTCCTTGCTACGAAAAATCAATTTTTTCCCGACATTGTTCAGACCCATTGCCACAGACGGGAGCGATAAATTCTGCGCCATTGTCATTGTAAACACCAGCCCTTCCAGTTGCCTGTCTTCAGGCACCAATGCCATCCCTGCGCTGGCGCGTTCAGCAATGGACATATGAGTAATCTCTTTGCCTGAAAGCCATATTTTACCTTTATCAATTTTCTGGATGCCAAAGATACATTCCACCAGGTCGCTTCTTCCAGACCCAACCAGACCAGCTATTCCTAAAATCTCTCCTTCGTGAACCTCAAAGCTGACCCCTTCCAGCCTTCCAGCATATAGGTTTTCAACCTTGAGTAAAACCTCGCCCGGATGAACCTCTTGACGACGGATGCTCAAATCCAATTCCCGTCCCACCATCATCTGCACCAGACGGTCCTCATTAAGCTCGGAAATCCCCATAGTGCAAATATGCTTTCCATCCCGCAAAACAGTCACCGTATCCGCGAGTTCAAAAATCTCCGGAAGCTTGTGGCTTATGTAAAGAATAGTGACTCCCTCCTGATGCAATTCCCGGATGAGCCTAAAAAGCTCGTCAACGCTGTCCTGAGTGAGCGAGCTAGTGGGCTCGTCAAAAATTAGCAAACGAGGCTTGTAAAGAATCGCTCTTGCGATCTGGAGCATCTGCTTTTGAGCAACCGAAAGCTCTTGCGCCAAAGTGCGCGGACTTATATCCAACCCAACCTTTTTCAAAACCTCTTTGCTCCTGAGCTCCATCTCAGACCAGCTTAAAAAGCCTTTGCGACCAGGCTCTGCGCCAAGAAAAAGATTCTCCATTATGCTCAGGTTCGGACATAGAACCACCTCTTGAAACACAATACCGAAACCAAGAGAGCGCGCCTTCTCAGGATTTCCAATCACAACAGGCTTTCCGTCCAGAATGATTCTACCGCTGTCCGGCTGATGAATGCCCACAAGAATTTTCATCAGTGTGCTCTTGCCTGCTCCGTTTTCTCCAACAAGCGCGTGCACCGAGCCTTTGTCAATACTGAAGCAAACCTGGTCCAAGGCGCAGGTTGCGCCAAAGCGCTTCGTGATATGGTCTATGTCAATAAATTTTCCCATCAAAATTTTCAATTATCATCCAAAATTTGTCCTCTACCGTCAAGTTGGAATGATATAAAATTATGTCAAAAATTTTTAGTCCGCATCCTCATATTCTCAATGCCTCATTTTAGCATTATTTCCCATAGATTTGGTCTTCCAGATATACTGGAACTTGTGTCAAGCATTTTATTTTTGATACAACAGAAGCGAAAATTTTTCCCCAGCAGGCTGAACAGAAAACTTGACAAAAGCCGTTTCAGGGGCTATCCTGATAGCTAGAAACTAACAACGGTTATGAGGAAAATGGATAAGTTTGTGGACGAAAATTTGCGTGTGAATATGTTGCTTGATTATATCATCAATCAGGGCTTAAAGGGAAATCATATCCTCTTTGATAATGAGCAAATACGAAAGGCGTTTTCCAGGCAAGGAGATGCGCTGGCTGAGCTGGGAACCAAGCGCATCCAGGAGGTCCGGGATGCTTTGCGGGAGATTTTTGCCATCCCTGGAATGGATGAAAAACGGGAATTCATCGCGCAATTGCCAGAAGAAATCCAGAGCATCCTTGTCTTACTTTATTTCCAGATTCTGGAGAAGAATATACTCTCCCGCAAACCTCGTCCTCATTAAATTCTCCGGCTGTATCATCAGGGTAAAAAAATGACTGAAGAGTTTCAACTGAAAGCCGAGGAGAAAAGACTTTTACTTGAGATTGCCCGGAACACGCTTGAAAGCTATGCGCGCACTGGTAAGAAACCGCCTCTGCCAAAAAAGGACCAGTTGAGTCCAAACCTGAAAGCCAGTTGTGGAGCATTTGTCACCCTTCATAAAGATGGTCAGCTTCGGGGATGTATTGGAACTTTTGAAGGACATGGAACACTGGCAGAAACTGTATCAGAGATGGCTATTTGCGCTGGATGGAAGGACCCAAGATTCCCTCCACTTGAGGAAGAAGAATTGAAAGACCTGGAAATAGAAATCTCGGTATTATCTCCACTGCAACCTGCCAGACCTGAGGATATTCAGGTCGGAAAACACGGGATATATATCACAAAGGGGTTTTATCGCGGGGTTCTACTTCCTCAGGTCGCAACTGAATATGGCTGGGACAGAGAAACTTTCCTGGAGCATACCTGCCTGAAAGCCGGGCTTCCCTCTGATGCATGGAAAGACCCGGACACCAGAATAGAAATTTTTCCCGCTATTGTTTTTAGCGAAAAGGATTTAAATGCCTGACACTTTTTCAGCGCTTGAAGCCAATCTTGCGCAGGCTATTGCGCAAAATCGCGTTGCGCATTCTTATTTATTTCTTGGACCAGAGGGAGTGGGCAAGTTTCAGTTTGCGCTTAAATTTGCGCAGGCGCTGGTCTGTGCGCGAGAGAAATTCCCACCCTGCCAGGAATGCAGGGAATGCAGGCAGATTCAGAGCAGGACACATCCAGACCTGCATATTCTTGAGGTCCTGGAGGGAGAGAAACAGATCAAAATAGATGAGGTAAGGGAATTTCAGAAGCAACTCAGCTTTAAGCCCTTTCAGGCGAGGAGGAAGGTAGGCATCATCAAGGAGGCTGAGAGCCTAACGATTCAGGCGATGAATTCCCTCCTCAAGCTGTTGGAAGAGCCTTTACCTGACACGGTCTTGATTCTGACCTGCGGGAACCGAAGCAGGCTTCTGGCTACAGTTGTGTCCCGCTGTCAGATTCTTCGCTTTCCGCCTGTAAAAAAGGAGCTTCTAGTTGAAATCCTGTTAAAAGAGCAAAGAATTCCTCTTGAAAAAGCCAGAGTGGTTGCGAATTATGCTGAAGGCAGTCTTGAGAAAATTGATGAGCTTGTTCCGCTTATGGAGCAGAGGCGGAAGTTTTTTGAAAACTGGCTTGTGGCGCGTTCAGAGAATCCAGTGCAGGGGTTTGAGTTTGTCCAGAGTCAATCCTTTATCAAAAACCTGCCAGTATATCTGGATTTTTTTATCAACTGGCACAGAGATTTGCTCCGAATCAAATTCAATGAAGACCCGGAGTTCAATCCGGACTTTGAGCTTGGTTTGAAAACCGAGGCAAGCAGATTGACTATCGCGCAGATTATATCCAGACTGGACATTCTGTTAAAATTAGAAGAGGAGATGATTTCCTTCAATTTGAATCCGTCCTCGGTCGGAGAGCAAATCTTCTTTGAGATGAGGTGAATTGATGTCAGAACAGGAGAAAAAGAACGAGCAACAAACCACTACTTCTACTCAGGGAGAAAAGCGCCTGGTAGGAGTAAAGTTCAGACCTGCTAGTAAAACTTATTTTTTTAATGCAGGCACACAGGATTATTGTTATGGAGACATGGTAATAGTAGAAACAGAGAACGGGATCGCACTCGCTAGAGTCGTGACTCCTGTGTGCGCAATTCCTGCTGAGCAATGCCCAAAAGACCTGAAGCCGGTTCTGCGAAAAGCCACTAGGGCAGATATGGAGCGCGAGAAAAAGAACCGGGAGCGCGAAGAGATTGCGTTTCGGTTCTGCGAGACCAGGATTCAGGACAGAAAGCTGGATATGAAGCTGGTGCGCGTGGAGTATCTTCACGACGGCTCTCGCGCTATTTTTTATTATACCTCCGCGCAAAGGGTTGATTTCCGTGAGCTGGTCAAGGACCTGGCGCAGGAGCTTCATACAAGAATTGAGATGCGCCAGATAGGAGTGCGAGATGAGTCCAAGCTAGTAGGTGGACTAGGCAATTGCGGCAGAGCGCTTTGTTGCGCGAGCTTTTTGACCGAATTTACATCTGTATCCGTGAAAATGGTTAAAGACCAGAACCTGGCGATAAACCCTGCAAAAGTAAGCGGATTGTGCGGAAGACTCATGTGCTGTCTGGCTTATGAGCATCCACTTTATCAGGAGCTTCTTGCAAAAATTCCCCGTAAAGGTAGCTCAGTGGACACCCCTGATGGCAAGGGAAAGGTCGTGGACTTGAATCCGCTTGCTAATAAAGTCACGGTTCAGTTTGAGGAAGGAATTAAAACCTTTAAAGCGGATCAGGTGAAAGAAATTGCGCCTCCTCCGGAGTCTGAGATTCCAGAGGAGATAAAGGAGCTGGAGTAGTATGGGAAAGTTTTATGTAACCACCCCGATTTATTATGTAAATGATGCCCCGCATATTGGACACGCTTATACAACCCTTGCCGCTGATGCCCTTGCACGCTTTCATAAACTCAAAGGCGATAAAGTCTTTTTCCTCACCGGAACCGATGAGCACGGCTTGAAGATACAGCGCGCCGCGCAGGAAAAAGGAATCAGCCCTCAGGAGCTCGCAGACCAGAATGCAGAGCAATATAAAATCCTCTGGGAAAAAATGAATTTCCAGTATGATGATTTCATCAGGACAACAGAGGAACGCCATATTAAAGCAGTAACCGCGTTCCTCATTAAGCTCCGGGAGGCGGGCGATTTTTATCTGGGAGAATATGAAGACTGGTATTGCGTTCCCTGCGAAACCTACTGGACAGAAACCCAGCTTCTTGATGGGAGACTATGTCCCACCTGCAAAAGACCTGTGGAGCTTTTAAAAGAGCCGAGTTATTTTTTCAGGATGAGCAAATATCAGGCTCAATTATTGAGGCATTTAGAAACACATCCGGAGTTTGTCCAGCCAGAGGTTCGCTGGAACGAGATCAGGAGTTTTGCCCAGGGAGAACTGCGAGACCTTTCAATCAGCAGGACAACTTTTGACTGGGGAGTGCCTATTCCTGGCGCGCCAGGACATATCACTTATGTCTGGGTGGATGCGCTAATAAACTATATCTCTGCGCTTGGCTGGCCTGATGACCCGGAAGGAAAATTTGCCGAGTTCTGGCCCGCATCAATTCACCTGATCGGAAAAGATATACTCCGACATCACGCCGTGTACTGGCCCTGTCTTTTGATGAGCGCTGGAATTGAGCTTCCGAAAACCATCTTCGCACACGGCTGGTGGACTAATGAAGGCCAGAAAATGAGCAAATCTCTCGGAAACTTCATAGACCCGAACAAAATGATCCAGGAATACGGGCTTGACCAGTTTAGATATTTCCTGATGAGAGAAGTCGCTTTTGGACAGGATGGAGACTTTTCCATCACAGCCTTCAAGCAGAGAATCAATTCAGACCTGGCAAATGACCTAGGAAATCTCTTAAGCCGTGTCTGCGGAATGGTCAGCAGGTATCTGGATGGAAAATTTTCAACTACCACAGAATCAGCGGATATTGACTCGGCATTACTGGACAATTTAATAGCCACTGACCAAGAGGTTGAAATATGCTTCAAGAATTGCGCATTCCACAAAGCCTTAATTGCTACCTGGGAATTTATCAATCAGGTAAATAAATACATAGACACTACTGCGCCATGGTCCCTTGCAAAAGACCATTCCAGGAAACCAAGGCTTACTGCTATTCTTCAGGCATCATCAGCATCTCTTCAGCAAATCGCTCTTCTCCTGTTTCCTTTTATGCCCGGCTCAGCAGAGAAAATCTGGACTCAACTGGGATTGGAGCTTCCACTTAAAACCATCAACTGGACCAGGGAAAAAACTTTTAACGCATATCAACCTGTTCATCCAATCAAAAAACCTGAACCGCTTTTCCCGCGAGTCTTATAAAAAATGTCTTTTTTAGTTGATACACACGCGCATCTGGATTTTGCTGACTTTGACCAAGACCGAAAACAGGTTATTGAGCGCGCAAAAAACGCTGGCTTAAAATGGATTGTAAGCATCGGCTCAGGAGATAGCATCAAAAGCGCCAGGCAGAGCCTTAAGCTCTCACAAGAAAATCCAATGATCTATTCCACTGCTGGCATACATCCGCACGACGCTAAAATCTGGTCTAATGAGCTGAGGGATGAAATTATTGACCTGGCTCAAAACCCAAAACAGGTCGCTATCGGAGAAATAGGTCTGGACTTTGCCAAAGATTATTCGCCAAGGGACTTGCAGGAAAAAGCCTTCCGAGAGCAGATAGAAATTGCAAATGAGCTTGATCTCCCAGTAATCATCCATTCCCGCAATGCGCATAATGAGGTGATGAAAATTCTTAAGGAATTAAAACCAGAACGAGGAGTGATGCACTGCTTTTCAGGAAGCCCGGAGCTAGCAAGACAGCTGGTGAAAATCGGTTTTTATATTTCCATCCCGGGAGTAATCACTTTTAAGAACGCGCAGAAATTAGTGGAGGTCGCAAGAGAAATACCGCTTGAGCATCTCTTGATAGAAACAGATTGCCCGTTTTTAACCCCGGAGCCTTATCGCGGGAAAAGAAACGAGCCGGCTTATGTCAAACTAATTGCTGAAAAAATCTCCGCGATCAAAACCATCCCTTTTGACCAGGTCGCGGAAAAGACCACTGCTAATGCGGAAATGATTTTCGGATTGGGCAGGGATCAGAAAAATTAACTAATTTCTCCAGGAGATTTCTTGCCTCTGGAGGTTTTATTGAAATCCGTATCAAAACTGACCAATTCCAGGTTCAGCTTCTCCGCGGCAACATACTGGTAAGCATCATCATAATCCAAGCCAAATTGCTCCTGAACCCTGATAATCTGCTCCGTGTCCTCCGGGTCCAAATGAATCAAGCCCACCGAGCCATCAATAAAAACATCCCTGATAAATTTCAATAAATATGAGCCTTTGTTCAACCGGATCAATGTGATTGAAATAGAATGAAAGGCAAAATCAGTTATAAAATCTGATCCGATGCCTGATTTAGATTTACTTTCTCACAACCAGGGTCTGCGCGATTATGTCGTGAAGCCCCTGCTTTTTCTCTGTAAAGCCAGCCATAAGATATCCAATGCAGAGAATCAACCCGGAGATAATTTTGGAGAAATACCGGGCATTAGCCCTGCCGAACGAAATCTGGTTATAGCTATAGTCTGTAACAATGATTCCCAAAGCCAGTTTCCCGAGAGTAGCTTGCAGGTGCGAGCTTTCAAAAATAGTGAAATAAAGCCAGTTACCGATCAAGCCCAAGATGTATAAAACGGGTTTAATAGACTCCACCCCATATCCTTGAAACGCCCAGACAAATCCAATAATGAATCCCACAATGCCCCCGAGAATGAAAGAAATCAAAGAATCAATTATAGATGCGGCGAATCTTCTCCAGAAGCCAGCGTAGCCTTTGAAAGCCACTGGTTGAGACGCGGACCACTGAGAAAGCTGACTGGAGACTGAAGAAGGTGGTTGGATAAAGCTCCCGCAATGTTTGCACCTGATAGCCTCATCCTGTATTTCTTCTGCGCAAAACGGACATTTTTTCATGGCTTAGACCTCCTTTTTTATTGTTTTCTGCCAGATTTTCCTTTCAATCATCATTTTTTAATAGTAGCTATAAACTTTAAATCTGACGCCGAACTCTTCCAATTTCTTTAAAGTTATGAAAAAGCTAAAACCCCAGCATTGTTCTTAAAACTAGCCTAGCCGCTTCTTGTGTTTGATAGCCTGCAGGAGCGGAAAAGATGTCTTCCACCAATGTTCCAAGAGCGTCTTCTTCGTAGAAATTCCAGTTCGCCATTGCTCCGCTTTTAAGGATAACAGGAATTTTTGAATTATATCGCTTAGCCCAGATTGTAAAAGTTCCTGTTATATAATACTCTGTCAAAGTAGTTTTGAGTATGAAATGAGCGGAGGAGGGTAAATATCCATAATAATAGTAGTATTGAAGATAGGCGCATTCATAAAAACCTGGCTCTAATTGCGCGACCACATAACCACTTATTTTTTTATATCCCCGTTTGCTCAAAAAATCGCGAATTATTGTCCGCTCAGATTGTTGAGACCTCCCTCTTCCAGCTATTGCCACTAGAGCCTCACAGGCTTTTTGTGCATCGTAGTCAAGTCCCGTACAAATTAGACCAGGATTATTCGTAATAATCGCTTGATTTAACCTGTTCTCTCTTTCTTGCCTGGCAAGCTCAGCTTGACGCTCTCGTTCCAGCTCCTTCCTCTCCTCCATCCATAATTTGACTTTATATCCTACTATAGCCAGTCCAATCAAAAAAACAAAAGTTAATACTATTATCCCAAATACCTTCCAGGCATTGGTAGGCTTCTTGGCATCAACATATCTTTGAGCCATAGGACCTTCTAAAGGAGAATTACAATGTGGACATTTAGCGATCCCTTCCGGAATTTCTTCCGCACAATACGGACATTTTTTCATGGCTTTTTCCTTTTAAAAATATGCCTCATTTTCTTGGAAACTATTTAACCCCATTTTGCCAAACCATTCATCCCTCGTCAAGTAAGGCCATTTATCCTTAACCAAATTTAATTATAGCACAGGTTAATGACAGAATCGGTCAATTTTAAATCTGAAAAAATCACATACAGAGTTAATCATATATATTCTCTGCCCCAAATTTGGGAACTGATACCCCTGGCTGTCAATTCTCTCTTAAAAGTAATTATTTATTTAGCATAAGCACAAATATCTCTACCAGTCTTGTCTATATAAGTCTTTCTATCGCCAATCTGCACCCATGCCAGCCCTTCAGAAAAATACCCAGCAGAATCAAACTGCGGATTGATCACAATTTCCCCTCTTTTGTCAATATAACCATACTTGTCGCCAATCTTCACCCGTGCCAGCCCTTCGGAAAAAGACCCAGCAAAATCAAACTGCGGATTGATCACAATTTTCCCGCTTTTGTCAATATAACCCCACTTACCATAAAGTGGACATTTTTCGCCAAAGCACACCCCTGCAATCCCTTCGGAAAAATCCCCAGCCATATCAAACTGCGGATTGATCACAATTTTCCCTCTTTTGTCAATATAACCCCACTTGCCGCCTATAACCCCCGACGCCAGTCCTTCAGAAAAATCCCCAAGGAGACCTAACTGTGGGTTGAGCACATATTCCCCGCTCTTGTCAATATAACCCCAGTTTTCACCAATTTCCGCTTCTGCCAGCCCTTCGGAAAAAGGCTTAGCATAATCAAACTGCGGATTGATCACATATTTCCCTCTCTTGTCAATATAACCCCAGTTTTCACCAATTTCCGCTTCTGCCAGCCCTTCAGAAAAATACCCAGCAGAATCAAACTGCGGATTGATCACAATTTCCCCTCTTTTGTCAATATAACCATACTTGTCGCCAATCTTCACGCTCGCCAGCCCTTCGGAAAAATCCAAAGCATCATCAAACTGCGGATTGATCACAATTTTCCCGCTTTTGTCAATATAACCATACTTGTGGCCAATCCTAACCACCGCCAGCCCTTCGGAAAAATCCCGAGCCCAATCAAACTGCGGATTGATCACAAAATTGCAGTTCCTGTCAATATAGCCATACTTGCCATCCTGTTCAAGGGGATAAAGCTCCGCAACAGCAAGCTCATCTTTTTCCCTAGGTCTTTTGCAAGAGACCAGAACGCTCAAAACCAAAAACCCCAATAAAAACCTTTTTACCATCTCCCCATACCTCCCTTCTAAAACTCTTGTGCCCTTCCTTCTACTATTTTCAATTTTTCCTGTCTTTTCATTTTTAGTCAAGCACAGAAAATTTACCTCTGAACAGATTATTGTATTTATTGTCTAGGACCACAAATATCTCTACCGCTCTTATCTATATAAGTCTTTCTATCGCCAATCTGCACCCATGCCAGCCCTTCGCGAAAGTCATCCGCATAATCAAACTGCGGCTCCACAACATATTTCCCGCTTTTGTCAATATAACCCCATTTCCCTCCCTTAATTATTTCGTAGTATTCTCCGTGTCCACCAATGTTCACTCTCGCCAGCCCCTCGGAAAATGGAAAAGCAAGATCAAACTGTGGTTTAATTACAATTCTGCCATTCTTATCAATATAACCATACTTTTTCCCAATCTTCACAGCCGCCAAATCTTCGGAAAAATCCCAAGCCCAATTAAACCGCGGATTGATCACAAATTCCCCGCTTTTGTCAATATAACCATACTTGTCGCCAATCTCCACAGCCGCCAGCCCTTCGTGAAAGTCATGCGCTTCATCAAACTGCGGACTGATCACAATTTTCCCGCTTTTGTCAATATAACCCCACTTGTCGCCAATCTTTACCAACGCCAGCCCTTCGGAAAAAGACCAAGCAATATCAAACTGCGGATTGATCACAATTTTCCCTTTTTTGTCAATATAACCATACTTGTCGCCAATCTTCACATCCGCCAGCCCTTCGGAAAAACGTCCAGCAGAATCAAACTGCGGATTGATCACAATTTTCCCGCTTTTGTCAATATAACCCCACTTTCCGTCAATCCCTACATTCCCCAGCCCTTCAGAAAAAGGCCACGCCCAATCAAACCTCGGCTTGCTCACATATTTTCCGCTTTTATCAATATAACCCCACTTTCCGCCAATAATTGCGCCAATCCTCATCACTGCCAGACCTTCGGAAAATCCTTGAGCCCAATCAAACTGCGGAGTGATCACAAAATTGCAGTTCCTGTCAATATAGCCATACTTGCCATCCTGTTCAAGGAGATAAAGCTCCGCAACAGCAAGCTCATCTTTTTCCCTAGGTCTTTTGCAAGAGACCAGAACGCTCAAAACCAAAAACCCCAATAAAAACCTTTTTACCATCTCCCCATACCTCCCTTCTAAAATTTTTATGCCCTTTTCTCCCTTTTCCAATTTATCAAACCCTTTATCCTGTAAAATTAATGCTCATTGATTATTTACACGATTTAATTATAGCACAGGTTAATGACAGAATCGGTCAATTTTGAATCAGGAATTAGGAATTGGGAATTCGGAATTCAGGGAATTCATCCATGCCCAAATCCGAACTCCAAATTCCGAACTCCGAGGCGAAAAAGTCTGGAAAATAGCGTAAGTCATTGATATTAAAGGCAAACATTTTGTTCGGCGGGGCAGAACAAGGTCTTGAAAAATAGAGGGGTGATGCGTATATTATATAGGAGCGAGAAACGCGAGCTTGTTCGTTCCGAGTTCCGAGTTGCGGGTTCCGCGTTGAACGCGAAACGCGAAACCCGAAACGCGAAACAATTGTTCTTTTGACATCAGAGTTTGATTCTCACAAGAGTTGAGGATCAACCCTCAGGGTCTGTCTCAGGAACGCGCAACATTGAGCTTTGCCTCAACCACCGACTAACCTTGACCCGGTCTTTTGTGTTTATGTAAATGCTCAGGCAGAGGCCGCTGTAATAAAATACGGTCGCCGAAGCCGTAGGAAATGAAGATCAAAAGGCGGGTTCAAAAGATTCAGTAATACGCGATCATCAAAACAAGCGGTCGTTCCGAGCAGTATTCCGTTGTGAACACGGGACTTGGCAGGGCTGAGAGGGACAACGCGCTGATTCATTTACGGACTGAGTCCGGAAAATGACAGACATTGGCTATTGTTCTTTAAGAGATGCGTCCCACGGCAGCTAGCTGGTAAAACTGGTAAAAGTGGTAAAACTGGTGAAACTGGTCGCGGCTAAGGCCGCGTGAATTCACCAACTTAACCAACTTGACCAATTTTACCAATTTCACCAATTGCAAGGGCGTGGGTTACCTGTGCTTTACAGGTTTCAGGATCGGGCTGGACGAAATGGCTTGAAAGGTTGTTAACGCTTTCAACCTCAGGCTCGTTTTTATCTTCTTTGGTCTGGCGGGGAGAGATATTCACCGCAAAGGCGCAAAGGGCGCAAAGGAATTTTTTTTATTTTTCTCTGCGAACTCTGTGTCTCCGCGGTAAAGATTCTTTCCTTTGACATCAAAATTTTTTGCCATTGGCTTGGGAGAGCTGAGATTCTGGAGGTGTATCCAATTGTGTGCGGACAAGGATGTCCGATCCCCTGGAATGCCTGCGGCCCAAGAGATCAGAAAAAAACTTTTGCGTCTAGTTTTCCTTGTTTTGTGATCAGTTTCAGGAACAGTTTTTGATCTTGTTGGCAAAATTCGTCATCGCCAGCGGGTTTGATTGAGGCGCATTCAATTTGTTTCAGCGTTTTGCCCGAGGAAGAAACTGATTGAGGGATTTTATCAATGCCTTCCACCAGCAGAACCACCGGTCGTTTCAATCCCTGTGCTGATAGTTCAATGCTTGTTTCAGTTCTTTTCCAGGACACGCTTGCGCGAGTTCCTTGCGGGTCAAGAATGACTCTGGTTCCTTCACCATTCCCAGGCAGGAGCCAGAATGTATCCTGGGTTGAGAATGAGTAATTGAGCAGATGCCCGTATTTTGAATTCACCCAGAGCGGGATTAGAGAGCCTTCTTTGACATAAACCGGGTACTCGGAGAGGGGAAATGTCTGCTCAATCCTTGTATTGCGTTTCAGTTTTTTTGAAAGGTCATACCAGTATCTCCAGTTTCCATCAGGAAGCTGAAAAGATGCGTTTCCTCCGGGGTTCAGAATAGGAGCGACAAAAATGGAGTCTCCGAGGAAAAAATTTTTTCCCTGCATCTGCACCAGACTTTTTTTCGCAAGAAATTTTTCTTCTGCAAGGCTGTAAAGATAGCATTTCAATTCCTCGTGCCAGACCGCAAGCTGGCGATAAATCTGCACGGTTTCATCATCATACATCCAGGGTCTATGCTCAGCCGCGCCTCCGTTTTCCATCATTGGCACAAATGCTCCAAATTGCGCCCAGCGGATGAATAGTTCCTTGTTCTTTTTTCCGTCCCTGTATCCAAATATGTCAAATCCTGGATTCAGGTATCCAGCTTTTACAGATTTTTCAAAATCACGATGCGCGTCTTTGATTCCATCCCAGTTCGGGGTCTGGTCTCCCATCCATGTCATAAAGCTGACCTCTTGCGGGGCGAATACAATGTCTGGTCCAAGATGAAGCGGATTGACCCAGGCAGGGAGACTCATTGAATGCTCATTAAATTCCTCAATCCCGCGCGCCATAATCACGATGGGTCTTTTTGTATATTCACGGCTGTAATTGAAAAAGTCCGAGTAATACGCTCGTGAATAATCTCGCTGACGCTTGATTCCAGCCAGAGCCATTGCTCCTTCAACTCCGTCAACCTTCCAGCCGTCAATGCCCAGATCAAGCGCTTTATTCATCCGCTGATGCCACCATTTCATTGCTTGGGGGTTGTTGTAATCAATCAGACCGCCTGTTCCTTTCCACCATTTGTATTTTTCAAACCCTTTGAGGAAATATCCTTTTTCCAGGGCAAATTGATAGTCAGGGTCATCTGTGTTAACCGCGCTTGTTATCCAGAGAATCACAGCAATGTTCTGGCTTTTCAGGTCTGAAAGAAGTTTTTGATACTCGGGATAGCGTTTGGTGTCAAACTCAAAGTTGTTATAAGCAGTCTCCCATGGGCTATCTATGATCACACCGGAAACAGGAATTTCGCGCTCCTGATAACCCTTTACAAGTTCGCGAACACTTTGAGTGGTTGACTCATCCTCCCAGACAATATGCCCGAAAATAAAAGAAGGGTATTGAGTAGCCGTTCGGGTTTGAGCAAAAGCAATTCCTGAAATTAACAACGCGAGCGCGAATACAAAAACCTTTTTCATCCTTGCCTCCTCAATAGTTATTCTGGAAATTCAATCCCAGGATTAATCTTTCAGTAAGCTCAAAAACTTCCCTGTCCATTTCCTTCTGGAATTTCTTGTTGGTCTGATAAAGCTGAACTAGGCGTTCACGATAAATCCGCTTGCAGTGCTCATCGCGGAACGCAAGCGCAAGCCAGGAGTTAAATCTGAAGAAATCCGCGCGAGAGTCCCTTGGTTTGCATTTTCCTTTTTTCAAATCATCCTCATAGCGCGCAAGCTGTTCTCGCAAAAGCTCGCTCGCAAGCTCCTTTCCCTCTTTCACCTGGTTTGAGCAAAATTCATAAACCCGGTCAAAAATTTCATTATAAAGATTTTTGCCATCAGCGCCTCCTGCTCCCTGATTTAGAAGCTCAAGCATCAACTCATAATACACGCCGGAAATTTTGTACTTAAGCCTTTCGCCTGTTGCCTTCAAAAGCACAGGATAAACACCTTTGCCTTTACCGCTCCAAGGAGTTGTGCCTGAACCAGAATGAAAGGAGATGAGGGCTCCATCAAAATAATTTGCGATTGCAGATTGCTCTCGCACCCGGCGAGAAAGCTCGGAAAGGGAGCCGTCATAATCCGCGCGCTTTTTGAAACCGATATTTGGCGCAAAATAATCAAAATGTCTCCCTGAATTGACCCACTCATTCAGATAGAAAAACGCATCTTTAGGCTCTGTGAGAAATTCTGTCTCATCCATAGAAATCTCAAAGCCAAACGCGCGACTGCAGATTTTTTTCTTTGCAAGGTAGTCATAAATTTTAGCATTAGCGCGTATGCTTTCCTTGTATTTAAGGAACAGCCGACAGATATCCAGATAATCAAATTCTATTTCCAGAAAAGCGCCTTCGTCTATAGAAGCAATTTTAATTTTTTTCCCTAAATATCTCCTCATCAGCTTTTTTCTGCCACGCTCCGACATGGCTTTTTCAAATTCCTTTCTGGCATCCTGAGCCGGGAGAAGGTCTGCGTCTCTCCTTATCAAATCTGATGTATCAGTTGTAAAGGCTCTGACTGGCGCACTGGCAATTGCCTGGTCTATGGCTTTAAAATTGTAATTAAAATTTTCCTTCAGCTTTTTCTGGTCCAGCTCCCGATGTTCAAACACTCCTTCTATCCTTTTCACAGCCAGGTCCGCAGAGCCAATCACGATCAAATGGTCTGCTTCCAGCTCAATCGGAATTCCAGCCTGTTTTGCCGCGCGCTCTCCAGCTTTCAGATATGCGGGAATAGATGTCCCTGTATGACCGAGCGAAATAGGATATTTCCCTGAGGGAGATTGAATCACCTCTTCCAGGCTGGTCTCTCTTCCATAGCTGAGCATCAATCCACCAGCAGTATGATGCTTTTTTAGCGTGGAGATTATGCCATTGAGAAAAATCTCCGGGATACGAATCCCGATCGCAGGATGATGTCTTTTCCAGAAATAATTGGCGCCTGGTTTTAATTTAATCATTTTTTATCTTTCTCCATTTTTAAACCCCACTATATGCGCTGAATCCTCCGTCAACTGGAACCACAATGCCTGTAATAAAATTACTTTCTGGAGAAATCAGCCATAGTAAAGTGCTTATTAAATCCTCTGCCTTACCAAATCTTCCTGCAGGCGTATGGTCTAAAATAGTTTTACCACGCTGGGTGAGCTTACCAGTTTTATCCAGAAGCAGATAGCGATTTTGCGCAGTGATAAAAAATCCAGGCGCAAGAGCGTTGACGCGTATTTTCGGAGAATAATTCTGAGCAAAATGCACAGCAAGCCATTGCGTAAAATTGCTCACGCCAGATTTTGCCGCGGAATATGCAGGAATCCTGGTCAGGGGACGAAAGGCATTCATTGAGCTTATGTTAATAATTACTCCTTCTCCTCTGGTCTCCCATATAAGTTTGCCAAAAACCTGAGAAGCATAAATGGTTCCAATAAGATTAAGCTCAAAGACTTTTTTTATCCCCTGCTCTGTAAGCTCAAAGAAGCTCTGTTGGTCGCTGGTTGTCGCAAGAGGAGAATTTCCTCCAGCGCCGTTAATCAAAATGTCAAGCGCTTTAAAATTTTTCTTGAACTCCTTTTCAGCTTTTTCTAAACTATCCCGCCGGGTGACATCTGCGACCAGAGCAATAGCTTTTCCACCGCGAGCCTTTATCCTTTTGACCATTGCCTCTGCTTTGCGCTCATCAAAATCCAGCACCGCTACCGCGCATCCGCATTCCGCAAGCGCAATACACATTGCTCCGCATAGCTCCCCGGCTCCACCAGTGACCAGGGCAATCTTGCCCTTGAGATTAACCCAGTTCTTCCATCCATGCTTCATTTTTCGCTCCGAACCTTTCCCAGCTTTTCTTTTGCTGTTTCAAAAAATTCTTCCTCTTCGTCAGCCAGCTCCTGAAAACATTTGCCAGCCTTTTTTAGCTCCGGCTCTGAAATTCTGGTCATCTCGCTGAGCTGTTTCAATTGCATTGCCAGCTCAGTCCATTTATTAGCGATTATCTCCATTTTTTCAAACGGAGCAATCGCTTTAGTATCTGGAAATAGTTGATTTACTTCTTTTAGAAATCCTGCATAGAGCTTACGGAACGCTCCACCGCCAGTCCCTCTGCGTTCAATAATCTGATACGCCCAGCGAAAGCACCAGCTCGCATCCTTTGCGTTTGCCCATTCTCCGAGCTTTTCTCCTGCTTTTCTCATCCCTTCATACCCAGCCCATCCTGAGTTCCGCAGGGATGAGTCCGAAAGATGGTCTGCCTGCAAGGAAAGGGCGGTTTTAACTCTGCGCTCCATGCCATCAATCCGGCTCGGGAGCTTTCCCGGGAAGTAGTCCCCGTTAATCTGAAAAAAGCTATCTTTACTGTATCGTGCGCGAGAAAGCGAAGCAAGCGGTAGCTCCAAGAATCCCTCCCAGCCTGTATCAACAATATACGCTTTTTCCTTTTCAATATCATATCCCACTAGCAGTATAACATGGAGCGGGAAATGAGTTTTTGAATTATAATGCTCCAGATAAAAAATATCCGCGTGGCACAAAACCGGTATGCCATCATCAATCAGGTTTTTCACAGCCTGCCATCCTGCATCCGGCGATGTTTCGGTTCTCCATTCAAAGCTGATGTCAAGGCTTTTGAAAAAATTAGCCTCAAGACCAGGCGCGCGGGTCAAAATCATCCTGCTTGGCGAGACAAAATCCCCTTCAATATAAAAAAATCCCAGACCTGCTCCCAAGCCTAGACAAAATGGCTCTGAAAAGTTTAGCCCATAAAAAACTGACAGGTCGCTGAGCACTGTGGACGCGCAATGCACTCCTGGTCGGTGCTTAAAGCCCCGAATGATTTTTTGCATTGGCGGAACTTGAGTATTACTTTGCCAGAGACTTACTCAGATTGATCTGCCGTTCCAGACCGCTGATCTTCTTTTCCAGTTCACATTGCTCTGCAAGCAATTTTTTGGATTGCTCCAGCTTAATTTTTTCTGCGTTTATTTTTTCCTTAAGCCCATCCAGATCGTCCTTGAAAATTTTCACGCGACTGATATTGGCTTCTTTCAGCTCAGGCGGATTTGCCTGGATGGAGCAACTGTATGCTTTATCCCATCCCTGCTGATCAAAGGCTAAGAACTCAAGATTCAATTCAATCTGACCGCTGGTAATCGCAGGATTACCCCGCCTTCGGTAAGCCACGCCAAGATTATCCACTCCGATCAGGAATCGGCTGATCTGTTCATTGGAGCCCTTGACAGACAGAGTCAGCGGATAGACCTTGAGAAAGCCGTCCGCGCCTTCAGTCTGCGCGTCCATCCTCTCAAGTGAAACGCCGGCGCTCCCTGCTAATTGCTGTATTTTCTCCTGAACCTGCTTGAAATCCAGCTCCGAGCCAATCCTGGGCTTTATCTGGTCAAGCTGTTTCTGAAGCGAATCAGCCTTGGAACTCATTTGCTCCAGGTCCTTTTGAGAAGGCGGTTTCCATGTTGAATAAAACTCATTGATCCGGCTTAGGTCCGCCTCCATATCCGCTTTCAGCCGTTTGGAGTTTAAAAAATCATTGAGCGCAAAGATGCTTCCAGCTATTAGAAGGATAGCGAACACAATGATACCAATAACGCTTCTCCAATTGATCTCATCCCATTCTATCATGTCTCTTCCCCCTTTGTTTACTGGTATAACTTTATCACTTTTTATTTTTCCGTCAAGCGCTGGTTGAAATCATGGCTGAAGTTTCTCCAGCAATTGCTTCAAGCCTTTCCCTCCCTGTTTGCCGAATTCATCAATTAGGTTTTTCCCGAGCTTCTTGGTATATTTGTCCGAATCCAGACCAGGCGTCAGGCTAGGGTAGGTTCCCTTTACATTAAACGGCAACCAGAGGTTCTTCCCGTTCTGAAAAAGGTATCTGGTAAGCTCCTGGCTTAAACCTAACTCTTTAGCGATCTGTTTGCTAGCCTCATCATCCATCCATAGCTCCCCTGAAAAATCCACGCGATAGCCAAAATCCCATTTTCCCTTGGCGCTGAGCCTTCCGCCAGGAATCGCCATTGCCAGGTCTTTTACCTGCACAAACCCGTCTTTTATCTCCAGATTGAACTCCGCACTTTCAAATCTGGTTTCTTTCAAATTCTGCCACTGGCTTTTTCCCAGATTGCTTTTGAGCAGATTTTTCACCTCCCTGGAATTTGCCCAGTCTCCAAGAAGCCCCCCAACCAGATTGAAGGTTTTAAGTGAGCCGTTCTTGAGAATAGCCCTGCCTTGACCTGTGAGCTTTGGCTTTATCTCCTGCCAGGATGAGCCTCTACCGGAAAATTCCAGATTGCAGTCAAAATTACCAGAAATAGTATCAGCCATTTTGCTGAAACCCTTTAGCGCCACAGGAATTTCAATTCCGCTCAAAGAGATATTCCCCTGATAATGAGGCTTCTTGCGAGAAAGGTCAATCTTGAGCGGACCAGATGCCCTGCCATTGAAAACATTGAAACTCGCATTAGCAAAACTCAATACGGCCTCTTTCATCATAACCGGGCTCTGAAAGTTTTGCACCAGATAATTTTGATACGAGACCTGAGCCAGATTCAGGTTCCCCTCCAGATCAATTTTTTCTATAAAACCCGGCTCCTTTTTGCCATCCTTTGCCCTGTCCTGCTTTTCAGACTTCGCACTCGGCGCAGTTTCAGAAGCGGATTTTCTCTTATTACTTTTCATCAGTCCTGCCAGGTCAAGCTTCTTGCCTTGAACATCAACTCTTATCCTGGGCGCGGTTAAATCACTCACACTGCCCTTTAGCCCAAGGTCAATGTCCGGTCCAGATAAATGCAATTGCTCAATAATAACATTCAGCAATTGTGCCTGGCTGAGCCTTCCGCTCAGTTTTCCAGCAAAGTCCATTTTGCCCTTCAGACTGTAACCGGACAGAGGCTCTACCATACGCGAAAATTCATCCATTGAAATTCCCTTGCCATAGAGAGAAATGTCCAGATCATAATTCTTTGTAAGAGAGCCCTTGCCAGTAAACTCCCCAGCGCTGAATTCCAGAAGAAGATTTTCTATTGAATACCCGGAGGGAATTTGCCTTGCATCCAGATAAATAAAAAATTTATCTCCAGCTGGCTTTTGCAAAACGCCAGGATATCTAAACTCTGCATTTTTCAAATCCATGCTTGCCTGAAGCATAGCTGGAGAACCTGAACTCAATATCCCGGATAAAATCCCGGTCCCGGTCAGAATAATTTTCTTATCCTCAATAAATTTACGGAGCGGATAAATTATTCTGGAAAGCTCAGCCAGATCCAGATTAGCGCTTCCAAATTTGAACTGATAATGCTCCCCGGTCATCTCTCCGGAAAAATCAAAAACGCTTTTACCAACGCTAACACGAGAAGGCTTTACCAGATATTTGTTTTCTTCAATATTTGCCAGCATTTCCATGTTGTCCACCTGCGCGGAAAAGCTTTGTTTGCCAGAAGGAGCTCTGTAGTCAGCAAAATTAAAAGTTCCATCCCTAACCTGAATAGCGCCAATGCTAATTCGCCTGTCAGCAACCTTAAAGGATTCCATTTTCTTTTCAACTTTTTCAGGCGCTTCTTTTTCCCGCGATTTTTTATACAGGTCACTGACGCTCAATTCTCCGCTTTTATTGCGTGATACAGAAATCCTTGGCTGAATCACAACAATTCTTTTTACATCAATCTGATTCCTGAGCAACTTAAGCAGGGAAATTTTTACCTCAATACTACCAACTTCCAAAAAAGGTTCTTCTCCAAAACCAGGGCGCTCAGAGATTCTCAGCCCTGAAAGCTCCACTCCAAAGCTCGGAAGAAATTGCAACCGTATGCCTTGAAAACTGAGTTGACGCCTTAAAAATTTTCCCGCCTGCCTCTCAATTTCTGGCTTAAGAGAATCCAGATTGATAAAATGCGGAATAATTAAAAGCGCTATAACTATCAGTGCTAGAGCAATTACAAGACCAAGCCCCAGCTTTTTACCAGCACTCATTTCTCATCCTTTAGCTTCTTAAGCGCATCCACTAAAAGCTGGTTGACCATCTGCGGATTCGCCTTGCCCTGACTCTTCTTCATCACCTGTCCAATGAAAAATCCCAGCATCTTCTCTTTCCCGCCAAGATAGTCCGCAACCTGTTTAGGGTTCTCAGCAATGACCTCTTCTATCATCCTCTTGAGCGCTGAGTCATCGCTCACCTGCTCAAGACCCTGCTCCCGAACGATTTGCTCCGCATCTTGCCCGGTTTTATACATCTCAACTAGAACGCTTTTAGCTATTTTTCCGCTGATCTTGCCTTTTTCCATAAGCTGATAAAGACCTGCCATTTGCTCAGGCTTGACCGGACAATCTTTTGCAGACCTCTCCTCTGCATTCAGCTCCCGCAAAAGCTCAGCCAGAATAAAATTGCTCGCCCATTTTGCAGGCGCCCCAGATTTGACCACTGCTTCAAAATAATCCGCAAGTTCCCTGTCTTGCGTCAGAATACCAGCATCCTGGTCTGGTATGCCATATTGCTGAACAAACCGCTCTCTTTTTTGCGAAGGCAATTCGGGAAGCTCTGACCGAACTTTTGCAATCCACCCTTCATCAATTTCCACTGGAATTAAATCCGGGTCTGGAAAATACCGATAGTCGTGTGCCTCTTCCTTGCCTCGCATTCCTCTGGTCTTACCAGTCTGCTCATCCCAAAGCCTGGTTTCTTGAACAATCTCCCCTCCTGATGCCAGAACCTTAATCTGCCTTTCAATCTCATATTCCAGCGCGCGCTGGATATTCCGAAATGAGTTCATATTTTTCAACTCAGTCCTTGTTCCAAATCCCTCAGCGCCTTTTTTCCGAACAGAAACATTCGCATCGCATCTCAGCGAACCCTCCTGCATATTCCCATCACAAACTCCAAGATATACCAGAATGTTCCTGAGCTGGCGCATATACTCAGCCGACTCCTCTGCGCTCCTTAAATCCGGCTCGCTTACTATCTCCATTAACGGCACCCCAGTACGATTTAAATCAACATAGCTTTCCTCTGCCCTTGCAAAGTCCCCTGCGTGAACCAGCTTGCCAGCATCCTCCTCAAGATGAATCCGGATTATTCCAACCCTTTTTTTAACACCGCCCACAGAAATCTCTATCCAGCCATTCTCTGCTAATGGCTTCTCATACATAGAAATTTGATAGCCCTTCGGAAGGTCTGGATAAAAATAATTCTTGCGCGCAAACACGCTCCTGTGAGCTATCTTACAATTTAGAGCAAGCGCTGTGCGTATCGCATAATCAACCGCTTTCCGGTTCAGAACCGGAAGCACACCAGGCATACCCAGACAGACCGGACAGGTCTGCGTATTCGGCTCCGCGCCAAATTTAGTTGAGCACCCGCAAAAAATTTTTGACTCCGTCAAAAGTTGAGCGTGAACCTCAAGACCAATTATAGCTTCATATTCCATCTTTGAATCCCTTTTTATTTCAGACAAGGCTTTTGTTTATGCCAATCCGTGTTTTGCTCATAAGCATAAGCCACCTGGAAAATTTTTTCTTCTTCAAAATGTCTCGCCAGAATTTGCATTCCGAGCGGAAGACCCTCTTTGGAAAATCCGCAGGGAATGCTCATTCCAGGCAGTCCAGCGAGATTGCAGGACACGGTGAAAATGTCCGAGAGATACATAGAAAGCGGGTCATTGATCTTGGTGCCGAGTTTATATGGCGGGGTTGGCAGAACCGGCGCAATTATCACATCGCATTTCTTAAACGCCTCTTCAAAGTCTTTCCGGATCAATGTCCGAACCTTGAGCGCCTTTAAATAATATGCGTCATAATATCCTGCTGAGAGCGCATAGGTCCCAAGAATAATTCTGCGCCTGACCTCTGCGCCAAAACCCTGACTCCGAGTCGCCTTATACATATTTATGATGGGTCCTGGCTCTGAAACTCGTAAGCCATATTTAACACCATCATAGCGCGCTAGATTAGAACTCGCCTCTGCCATAGCAATAATGTAATAGCAGGCAATGCAATAATCAGTATGTGGCAAACTCACTTCAATCACTTCTGCGCCCAGAGATTCCAAAACCTTCACCGCTCTTTTAACCGCATCCTCAACCTCAGGGTCAAGCCCCTTGATGAAATACTCTGTTGGAAGACCGAGTTTTATGCCTTTGACCTCGCCTGTCAGGGCTTCAGTGTATTTTGGCGTTTCTCTTTTTACCGAAGTGGAATCTCGCGGGTCAAATCCAGCAATAGCCTCCAGCATAATAGCAGAGTCTCTGACATTTTTGGTCAAAGGTCCAACCTGGTCAAGGGAGCTTGCATAAGCAATGATCCCGAATCTGCTTACCCTTCCATAAGTGGGCTTTATTCCAACCACTCCGCAACAAGCCGCTGGCTGGCGGATAGAACCGCCAGTGTCAGTTCCCAGACTGGCAATACATTCATCAGCCGCAACCGCCGCGGCAGAGCCTCCTGAACTCCCTCCTGGAATATAATCCAAGTTCCACGGATTGCGGCTAACCCCATAAGCGGAGTTCTCGCAGGTTGAACCCATAGCAAACTCATCCATATTCAACTTGCCTACAATTACTGCGCCACGCTCTTTCAGCTTCTCTACAGCAGTGCCATCATAAGGCGGAATAAAATTCTCCAGAATTTTAGACGCACAGGTTGTTGGAACGCCTCGCGTGATGAAAATATCTTTTAACCCGATCGGTATCCCTAGTAATGGATTGAGTTTTTCTCCAGATTGTCTCAGCCGGTCCGCTTCTTTTGCCTGCGCCAGAGCATAATCATCATTAACCCACAGATATGAATGAACCTTTCCATCAACCTCTTTTATTCGCTCTAAAACCGAGCGAGTGATTTCCTCCGAAGCTACCTCTCTACGGGAAAGCATCTCAGAGAGCTCGGAAATCGTCAACTCACAAAGTCTCATTTAATTACCTCATTCAATAATCTTTGGCACTTTGAAAAAATTGCCCTCTTTAGCAGGAGCATTTGCAAGGGAATCCTCAACGGGAAGAGACTGCTTAACCTCATCCTCACGAAACGCATTCACCATAGGAATACAATGCGCAGTCGGCTCTATATCCTTTGTGTCTAACTCATTCAGCTTCTCAAAATATGTCAGAATCTGGTCAAGTTGAGAAGTAAAATTCTCTGCCTCTTCCTCACTCAACTTTAGCCGAGCCAGATGCGCCACATACTCAACCTCTTTTCTCGTAATCTTCACTTTCCTTATCTCCTTTTTGACCTGATAGCGCCTTTATTTGTTCTCAATAACTCAAAAAATATGTTCTTCTCCAAAGAATTTTAGAATAATCATAGCCTGTCTGCAAACCAGAACTCATCTCCTGACCAGTTTGCGCATCCAGCCCTTATAAAAGGGTTGGACATCCAGAATTTAAAACCTGAATTTGCTTGGCGCAACTTTTGCCTCTCCTGAATAAAAGCGCTAGAATTAAATCATCAACCTCAAAAAGGAGGCTCTATGACGAATACAACTTTCGTGGTCGGAATTCTGGCACTCATCTTGCTAAATAGCGCAGAGAGCATTGCTCAAAGAAAAACCCTTTCCCGCACAGAAGACCCGGTGGTGATTTTAGGAGACAAACTCCCGCAACTAGTCGGAAAAGAATTCAACTCGCTCTCTCTCTTCTCTTATCAAAACGGAAAGTTTGCTCCAATTCCATTCCAGATTGATGAAAAGACCGCGTCTGGAGAATATGTCTTTACTGAAGGAGAAAAAAAGAGCGCGGATTCAGACCCTAAATTTGATGCGAATGATGAGCTCGTTTTTATGGTGTTTGACTCAGGGGACAGAGCGAACAAGTTTGATATTGCTGGCTCCAGAGAGATATATGAGATTTCCATCTCTGACCCGTGCGGTGCAGGACAAGCCTGGGTTTATCTCGCAACCTTTGAAAAAAACGCTCCGCGCTCCAATACCGATTATGTCAGGATGGATTTTAACAGCTCAACAAATCACTTCACTGTTACCGCACCCAACTATCTCACCAAAAGCAAAGCAGACTCCATAATTTATGACTATCTTGCTTTTCCAAAACCCGAAGGCGGCTTTGGCCCTGACCTTGTTGACCAGCTAAAAATTCGCGGAGTCATCTCTGCTTTTCGCGGAACACTGAAATTTCAATTCAATTTTGACGAGCTGGTTAAGAGCAAGGTCACTGCCTGGAAAGATGGTCAGGTGCGAATTTTGCGAAGGGGAGAAGGATATCTGGACCTTGCCGCAATCAAGATCAAAGGCTCTGGATACGCAGTGCTGTTTTTTTATCCCAATTTTTTCATCTACCCGATGACCCTGGACCTTCCGATTGATCTTAGAAAAATACTGGATGATATTGATATTCACGGCGTGACAGATTTTACTAAATCAGCATACGGCTGGTTTTACTATGATGCGCAGAACAAACTTAATCCCGAGGTTGTCCTGGACGGAAAAATGAGCGAGGCGGAAAATAATTTGAAACTACATTTTGATCACGACTGGCTATGCCACACTGGAAAGATTGGAACTTATTGCCACCGAATTATATTCCCGAAAGAATGGAGCGCAATCACAAGGGAGGTCTTTTATGTGGATAACGCAGAGCTGAATGACCCTCCAGAATCTGAGCCGGGCTTGTCAGCAATCGGATACCATTTCAAAAATTTCATCTCGCTCAAAAAAGGCCCACAAACCTACTGGATGCACTATTATTTCCCCAAAAACTTCTCTCCAGGCGACGAGCAAAGACTGATGGACATCTTAGACTATCCGCTCACGATTGAGATAAAACAAATTGAATGACCCGCTCGGGGTTATCTCTAATATCAGAGGTATAATAGAAGCGAGTTCTGGACAGGTTTAGCAAAAGGCTTATTCAGTTTGACAATTTACCCATGAGATTTATAATAAACCCAGACTTCTGTGGGGCTGTAGCTCAGCTGGGAGAGCACGTGACTGGCAGTCACGGGGTCGGGGGTTCAATTCCCCTCAGCTCCACCATAAAACCGCTTGCTCCTATTAAATTTTTGCAAACCGCAATTTTGGGTTGTGTCCAGGTTATGTATTCCGAAGCTGAATTTTTCTGGGAAACAGCGTCACAATTTGCTCAATAAAATTGCTAAACCTGCCATCTCTGGTCTTGGTATATCTGGACATTGTCAAATCCGGACAGGAATCCCGAGCAATGGTCATCTGCTCCTTAGCCCTTGCAAAAGAGCCGTGCAGAAGCGTAGTAAATCTGGCTCTAAGTGAATGAAAAAATGCTAAGCCTTCAGGTGTCAACTTAAAACACCACCGACAAAAAGTATTTTGAAAGCCGGAATATCTCCAAGCCAGATTCAATCCTCTTTTCAAGGGCCTGCGACCCTTGACAAGGGGCGTGCCCCTTGACCCAATGGTTTTCACCCTTGACCCGCTTTTTAAAAAATAAGGACACTAGTGTCCCCCTTGACCCACTTTAAGAAATCGGGTGCAGGGTTACGACCTGCATCGTAGTCTAAATCGCCCCTATCTGTTCCTGCGACCCTTGGGTGCAGGGTTACGCCCCTGCTTGTTCCTTGAGCCAGAACAGCTAGCCTGTCTTTTTTTAAAAAATCGGGTCAAGGGACTCTGTCCCTTGGGTGCAGGGTTACGACCTGTCAAAGACCAATTCTATCATTGCCGGGGGCTGGTAATTAGCAGGTTTGCATTTCTAAAATGCTTCTGCTGTTCCGCTGACTCCACTGTTGAAGCCCAAGACCGGAAGCGTTGTCCTCCATCAAGCTTGCGCCCGAACCGCAAGATGTTTTGCTGTGAACCGCTCCTGAATCTAATGGTCCTTGAGGCTTGAAAACCGGTTCAGAAAGAAGGAAGGTTGAGCCGAAACGCGGTGCAGACGATTAGCCTGCCTGGCGTTAAGTCTCCTCCTTCCAAGCATTCAGAACCGGTCAAGGGCTGTGCCCTTACCTTGGCTCTAGCGTGCATCGTTGTATCTGTGAGCTTCTCGCGCCGAGGTCCCAATAACGCAAACCCAATGAGTCGCTCCTGACTTAAGTCAAAAGCGAACAATGATGTCAAAAGAACCACTGGATAATATACGATTGAAAAAGCATTTTTCAAGGGTTTTGTTCGCTCTGACCGAACGAAATTTTTATATTTAATATCAAATAGTTGCCCTATTAGACATGTTTGTTTTTAAAAATCGGGTCAAGGGACAGAGTCCCTTGTCAAGGGTCTCTGACCCTTGGGTTAAGGGGCACGCCCCTTGTAAAAATCGGGTCAAGGGTGAAAACCCTTGGGTTAAGGGGCTCTGCCCCTTAGGTTAAGGGCTTCGCTTTTATGACCGCTTCTGACATTGAAATCTGTATAATACCTGGTATGGGATTAGTTGAGAAAAAAACGACGCCCACCGAAGTGGGCGTCTGCATGCTCCTTAGAGCAGCGCTTGCGGGACGAAACCCTTACTGTGAAAAGACGGGAATCGCCGCTTTGATACACTTAACAATAATATACATATTTTTTACAAATTGTCAAGTCCCTGAATTAGAATTTTGGTTTTTATAAAAAAGGTGTAAAATCTAAACAAAGGAGGATAAAAATATGGAACAAAAAGAGAGTTATATTTTAGGCTTGGACTTGGGTGCTAATTCAATCGGATGGGCGCTTCTGGAAGCGCATCCTGATCCGGAGGAAAAGGGAAGACTAAAGGCTCACGGTATAAAACAAATCGGTGTCCGAATTTTTGAAGCGGGGGTGGAAGGCGAGATTGAGCAGGGAAAGGACCAATCAAGAGCAGTGGACAGGCGTGATGCAAGGCTTGCCAGACGAAGGCTGGATAGAATTTCAAGAAGACTAAGCCATTTGTTTTATCTATTAATGAGCGCTGGGCTTTTGCCAGAGCATCCTGCTTACAAAACTGAGTTGGGCAAAAAGAAAAGCGCAAAAGAGCGAAAGCAGGAGCGGGATTTAAAGGCAAAAGCCAGGCATGAGGTAATCAATCAGCTTGATCAGGACTTAGTTAAAAAATGGCGGGAAAAAGAGCCCTTAGCAAAAGAAACTCTTCCCTATATACTCCGTGCAAAAGCCCTGGACGAAAAACTTGAACTTTACGAATTAGGCCGAGCCTTGTTTCATCTTGCCCAAAGACGGGGATTCCTAAGCAATCGCAAGGCAAAAGCCAAAGATGATGAAGAATTAGGCAAGGTAAACCAAGGAATCCTGGAATTGGAAGGAAAAATAGAAGGAGCAGGGGCGCGCACTCTAGGAGAATATTTTTCTAAGTTGAATCCCAAAGAGGAACGAATCCGCTCTCGCTGGACTTCAAGGGAGATGTATCTGAAAGAGTTTGAACAAATCTGGAACGCACAGGAAAAACACTATCCGAAAATTTTGACCCCGGAATTTAAAAAGAAAATCTGGAGATGTATCTTTTATCAGCGTCCTTTAAAAATCCAGCATCATCTTATTGGAGAATGCCAATATGAAAAAGGAAAAAAACGCGCACCAAGCGCCTGCTTGGCTTTTCAAAGATTCCGGATGCTTCAACAGCTCAACAATTCCTATCTCATTTCTCCGGATGGAGAGATACTGAATGATGGCAGACTAACTAATGAGCAAAGAGAAAGGCTAATTGAGGTTCTGGAAAAGAAAGCTGAACTGAAATTTTCTAAAGCCAAAAAAATTCTAGGTTTAACTAAAGAATATCGCTTTAATTTTGAAAAAGAAGATGGCAAAGGAGAATTTTTGGGAAATGAAACCGCGGAAAAATTGATTAAGGTTTTCGGTGAGGAAAGGTGGAGCAGATTTTCAGAGCAAGAAAAAAATGAGATTGTTCAGGATTTAATCAGCATTCAGCATAAATCAGGACTGGTCAAACGCGGAAAAAATAAATGGGGGCTGGATGACGAAAACGCTGAGGAATTCAGCAAGATAAACCTTGAAGAGGGATATTGTGGACTTTCTCGCCTGGCTTTATCAAAACTTATACCACTGATGGAAACAGGACTTACATATATGGAAGCTGTAAAACAAGTTTATCCAGATAGATTACAGAATGAAGCATTTGACCAACTGCCAATGGTGATAAACCAGATGCCTGAACTCAAAAATCCAGTGGTCAAAAGGGTATTAACGGAATTGAGAAAAATTGTGAATGCAATTATTCGCAAATATGGCAAACCTGAACAAATCAGGATTGAACTCGCACGCGAAATGAAAAAGACCAGGCAACAGCGTGAAGAAATCTGGAAAAAGAACAAGCAAAATGAGGAAAAAAGAAAACAAGCCGCTCAAGCTATTATTAAAGAAGCTGGTGAGAATCCAAAACCAGGAGATATTGAAAAATATCTTCTCTGGGACGAATGTAATGGAATTTGTCCATATACAGGAAAATCCATCAGTCTAAAACAATTATTCAGCGGAGAAGTAGATGTGGAGCATATAATCCCTTATAGCATCTGCCTGGATAATTCTTATTTTAACAAAACCTTGTGCTTTCATGATGAAAACGCTAAAGTCAAAAATAACAAAACCCCCTGGCAGGCGTATGGTTCAGATGAAAAAAAGTGGAATGAAATCCTGGAGAGGGTAAAACGATTCAAGGGCGATGCCGCTAAAGAAAAACTCAAAAAATTCCAGATTAAAGACCTGGAAGAACTTGATGATTTTATATCCTCTCAACTTAATGACACTAAATACGCTTCAAAATTAGCTAAAAAATTCCTCGGACTACTTTATCCAGGTCAAGAAGCGCTCAGCAGAGTTCAGGCTACAAAAGGAGGGATTACAGCTAATCTCAGAGATGTATTTAACCTCAACAGCATCTTAAAGGATGGTGATTCAGTGGAGCGAGACGGTTATGAGCCTAAAAAAACCAGAGCAGACCATCGCCATCACGCAATTGACGCAATCTGCATTGCTCTCACTGAACCATCCACAGTTAAAATGCTCAGCGAAGCCTCATCCCGAGCCCTAAAAGAAAGAAAACGCCGGTTCGGTAAAGTCCAGCCTCCATGGGAAAATTTTTGGGAAGATGTAAAAAAAGCCATTGATAATACTATTGTGTCTCATCGGGTATCTAAAAAGGTCAATGGTCCCTTGCATCAGGAAACCTTTTATAGTCCGCCTAAAGAAGTGCAGGGTAAAATCATCTGCCATGTAAGGAAGCCATTGGAGAATTTGTCCGCAGGAGACATTGAGGATATTGTTGATCCGGTCGTCAAGAAAAAAGTCCAGGAAAAAATTAAAGAGCTTGGAGGCGGAGATCCCAAAAAACTTTTTGCCGGAAGTTCAACCCTTCCTCCTGAAAAACTGCCCTGTATGACCGCGAAAGACGGACGAGTAATCCCAATCCGAAAGGTCAGAATCAAATGCGTAATGACACCATTCCAGGTGGGAGATAAAGGCAGAGAACGATTCGTAACTAGCGACACCAACCATCATCTGGAAATTTTCGAGACCAAAGACAAGAAAGGAAATGTCAGATGGGACGGCGCCATTGTTAGCCAATATGAAGCAATGCGAAGATTGAGGGCAGGAGAACCTATCGTCAAGAGGGAGCATGGGAAAGGTAAAGAATTCAAATTCTCTCTAGCTTTAAATGAATGTGTTAAATTGCTTGATGAGAAGGGGCAAGAAATAGTCTGTGTTGTGAAAGGTATCTCTCAATTATCTGCCGGGCCGATCGTTATTACTTTAAGACATATTTGTGATGCCAGACCTACCTCCGAATATCAAAAGCAAATCAAGATGCGTAAAGAATTGAAGAAAAATTACGACAAGAAATTAGCGGAAGAGATTGAGAAGATGCTCCCGGTTTTTATTTTTAAAGGCCCAGATAGTCTGCGAGAGGCAAAAGGGCAAAAAATTTTGATAACTCCACTTGGAGAGATCAGAACCGCCAATGACTGACAGAATTCTGGATTTTTCTGAAGAGCCCGCGAGCTTGAGCGCCCGGATTGGGTTGCTTGTCATTGAACGAAAAGACAAGCCAGAGGTCACTATACCATTTGCAGATATTGCTATAATCATCACCTCACATCCCCAGGTTCATTATACTAACGCAGTTCTTGCTGGATTAGCTGAAGCTGGAGGAGCTTTTATTGTTTGTAATTCCAAATATCTCCCTGTGGGGATGCTTCTTCCTATTGTGGGACATTCAACTCAGGCTGAGAGATTTACCAAACAGGCTAATGCATCCCTTCCCACCTGCAAGCAAATCTGGAAACAGATTGTAAGCGCAAAGATCAAAAATCAGGGGAAATTGCTCAAAGAGCTTTATGGACAAGACCAGGGGCTTATCGCAATGTCAAAAAATGTAAAATCAGGCGACTCGGAAAATCTGGAAGCCCTGGCATCAAGAACATACTGGAAACATCTATTCGGAGATATTAAATTCTCCAGAGACCGACAGGCGCAAGACCAGAACAGATTTCTTAACTATGGCTACACTGTGCTAAGGGCAATAACCGCAAGGGCAGTCTGCTCCGCTGGGCTTCATCCATCTATCGGAATCCATCATCATAACCGCTATGACGCATATTGCCTGGCTGACGATTTAATGGAGCCATTCAGACCAATAGTTGATAGAGCTGTTGTGCAACTGGTCAAAGAAAAGGGCACTGATGCACCACTGGATAAAGATGCCAAAGCAATAATCATCGGCGCATTGACAGGCAGGTTTGAATTACAAGGAGAGTCCAGGACTCTATTTGACATCATCTCCAGAACCGCATCTTCTCTTGCCTTAATTTTTGAAGAAAAATCAAATGAGCTTGTTCTGCCAGAAATATAGAAGAGGCACAGACCCTTCACCTAGTTTATTTCTCTGCGAAATTTGCGCCTCTGCGGTGAATAGGTTTTAACTATGCCAGAAACAACAATCCCTTTATCGGAGTACAGAGCTATGTGGCTATTTGTCTTATTTGACCTGCCTGTGGACTCTAAAGACGCTAGAAAGCAATATGCTCAATTCAGAAAAGCCCTCCTAAAACAGGGCTTCACTATGCTACAGTATTCTGTCTATGCACGCTACTTTGCCTCTGAAGAAGCCTCTGACATCCAGAGAAAAAAAGTGGTCCTCGCACTTCCACCAGAAGGACAAGTCAGACTTCTATCCGTAACAGACCGCCAGTTCGGAAAAATGGAAGTCTATTTTGGAAAAAAACGCACCCCAACTGAAGACCCGCCTATGCAACTATCCTTTTTCTAGCAGAAAAAATTGAGCATTGCGCCACTCCTGACTGCTGAAAATAGCCATTTTTTTTGTGCAAAAAACAAAAGAAAACCCTCGGAATTACTGCTTTTCCGAGGGTTCCAGTGTATCAAAGCGCCGATTCCCGTCAAGCCACAGCAACTTACTTATTTCATTTTCAATTCTGGATAGTGTATCAAAGCGCCGATTCCCGTCAAGCCACAGCCATTCTTTACATTACTTGTCATTTTTTTCAAGTGTATCAAAGCGCCGATTCCCGTCAAGCCACAGCCTCCCCTTCTTTAATATATAATGGTTCAGTAGTGTATCAAAGCGCCGATTCCCGTCAAGCCACAGCTAATTTATAAAATATCAATAAACTTGAAAAGTGTATCAAAGCGCCGATTCCCGTCAAGCCACAGCGAGCGTCCTTTGATATCTTCTCAATTTGCTAGTGTATCAAAGCGCCGATTCCCGTCAAGCCACAGCTCCTTTAATTTGTCGGTAATAGAAACTACTAGTGTATCAAAGCGCCGATTCCCGTCAAGCCACAGCTTTATCGTTTGACGCAAAACAAGAAAAAATAGTGTATCAAAGCGCCGATTCCCGTCAAGCCACAGCAAATATCCCTTTTCCCCTTTATCTGGTATTAGTGTATCAAAGCGCCGATTCCCGTCAAGCCACAGCACAATTTCAGGATTAAAATCAAATTCACTTAGTGTATCAAAGCGCCGATTCCCGTCAAGCCACAGCAGCAGAGCAGTTCCACCTATATCCACAAGAAGTGTATCAAAGCGCCGATTCCCGTCAAGCCACAGCAATAACATTTCACTTGCGGTGGATAACTGAAGTGTATCAAAGCGCCGATTCCCGTCAAGCCACAGCAAAAGAAAACTAAAGCGTGTTGCGAGCTAGGGTAATCCCGTAAGCGAGCAACACGCTTAAATGGCAATCCTTTGCGTGCTTTGCGTCTTTGCGGTGAAGATTACATTTGCAATTCAGGTGTGAAATCTGGTAGAATGTAGATATAAGCGCAGGAGGGCAGATATGAAGCTGAACGGGGACCCTGATGGGATTGCAGAGTTAAAAGAGATGATGAAGACCAGGATTGAGTATCTCAAGTATCTGGTCACTGAGGCAAAGACTAATTTTGACAATGCGGCTCGGTTTAAGAGCAAGGATGGGAGCATAAAATATAAGCTGGTGTTTAAGCCACAGACCGGCGAGTTTGAGGTTGAGAAGGAGGTTTAGCTAAAAGAGAGGAGGGGGGTAAAATGAGGCGGGTATTTTTACTGGCAATTTTATTTTTGGTTTTAGCTGTCAGGTCTTTGGGGGAAGAGCCGGCAAAGCCTTCTGATGAAAAGCCGGTAGCTGAGCAGTCTCATCCATCAAGCCAGCCTACGCCATCTTGTCCAGAACCAGCAGATTCCAGCACAGCGATGAAGGCGAAGGTTGATGCTGAAATCCAGAAGCGGGTTAAGGAGCTGATAGAGCTAATCAATCAGGAGCCGAATGTATTGATGGTTAATCCAAAAGCTGTTGTGGTCAAGGATGAGAACTGGCGGCCATACACTCCTGATGGGAAATACAATCAGGATTTTAAGGTAATTCCAGACGATTCCTCGCCAGAGGTTTCGCAGGCTCTTAAGATAGAGCAGAACCGGCAGAAATGGACAAATGAGCTTGTTATGATCGGTCTTCCTGCTGTGCCTGAGCTTATAAAGGCATCTCTGGACACAGGGAGAAAGTATCGGTATTTTTATATAACTGCACTTGGTCTGATCAAGGATGTAAAGGCAACGCCAGCGATTTTGAAGTATTATCAGGAGGGGATTGACCAGGAAAAGCTGGCAAAGTCAATGGAGAAGATGGCCGCGGTAGAGGATGCTGAGGCGTTGCGGAAGGAGGCAATTTTCAGAAAGGGTGTTGCCATAGAGGCTTTGAAAAACATAAGCGGAAAGGACTTTGGAGACGATTACGCAAAATGGGAGCAATGGTGGAAGGATATGGAGAAGAAGATCGGGCCGGTTGAACTTCCCAAGCTGTATGAGATCAAAGGCACAAATGAAAAACCTTCTACCCAGTTTGTTCCAGCAACTGTAAGTCCTGCGGGCGGCTCAACCGCGAAGTAAATCTCAAAACTCGGATTTCGGAATTTGGAATTCGGATAAAACCTTGAAACCCCAAAACCCTGAAACCTTGAAACCTTGAAACTTCTCTTGGTCTCAGGTCTAAAATTATTCTGATTTTTCCGTCATACGCGCGGATTTTATTCCGTATTTTTTTAAGAGCCGATGAAAGGTCTGCCTTGGGATGCGTGCATAAGATGCGGCACGGCTGACATTGCCATTAGCACGCTCCAGGTAATGCTTTAAAAGTCCAGCTTCAAAATTGTCAAGATACTTCCGCCTTAATTCCTTGAATCCTAGCTCTTGCTCTTTTGCTTCTGGCTTAACCATCATTCCCAGAGGCAGGTCTTCGCTGGTAATCACTCTTCCACGCGCAAGCGCCATTGCCCTTGCGATGGTGTTCTCCAGCTCACGAACATTCCCGGGCCAGTTGTAGCTCATAAGCAATTCCATTGCCTGGGAGCTGATCCCCTGAATCTCTCTTCCCTCTATCTGATTGTATTTCCTGATAAAATGCTCTGTCAATTCCGGGATGTCCTCCTTGCGCTCCCGCAATGGAGGAACAACTATGGTCACGACATTTAAGCGGTAATAAAGGTCTTCCCGGAATTTTCCTTCTGAGATGAGTTTCTCAAGGTCGCGATTAGTTGCGGCAATCATTCTAACATCAATTTTTTTCAGTCTAGTGTCCCCAACTCGCTTGATTTCTCCGCTCTGCAAAAACCTGAGCAAATCCATCTGCACAGCAGGAGTAATATCCCCGATCTCATCAAGGAAAATAGTCCCATTCTCTGCTTCTTCAATCAAGCCCTTCTTTGATGAAACCGCGCCTGTGAACGCGCCCTTGATGTATCCGAACAACTCGCTTGTGAGAAGCGTCTCAGTTAGCGCAGAGCAATCCACCACAACAAAAGGCTTTTCTGAGCGCGGGCTTGATTGATGAAGAGTTCTCGCAACCATTTCCTTGCCGGTTCCGCTTTCGCCACGAATAAGAACAGTTGCATTGGTTGCAGAGACCTTTCCGATGAGCTTATACACCTCCTGCATCTTCTCGCTCTTGCCAACAAGATTAACCGCGGTCTCAGGCGCTCCCCTGGCGCTTACACGGTAAAGCTCGGCGCTCTCAAGCTGAACCTGTTTCAATGCCCGGCGCATAACTGATAGAACCTGGTCGTTGTTAAAAGGCTTGGTGATGTAATCAAAAGCTCCGAGCTTCATACTCTCTATCGCGGCTTGAACAGTTGAGTAAGCAGTGATGACAATCACAGGCAGATTGGGATGTGAGGCTTTGATCGCCTTGAGAACCTGAATTCCGTCCAGCTTGGGCATCCGTAAATCCGTGAGCGCGAGATCAAATTTCTGCTCGGACAGCAAACCGAGAGCCTCTTCCGGGTCTGTCATCGGCACAGGCTCCCATCCTCCCTGGCGGACCAGCATACTGAGAAAATCGCACCAGCGTTTCTCATCCTCTATAATCAGAATCCGCTCTACCATCTTTCTCCGGACCGGATTTCACTCTTGGTCTGGGAGAGTGGAAGCGTGATGATGAATTCCGCTCCTCTGCCCGGCTCGCTCTTAACGCGTATCTCTCCCTGATGCAGTTCTATAATGTTATATGCGATTGTCAATCCAAGACCAGTTCCTTCCCCAGGAGCCTTGGTCGTAAAGAATGGGTCAAACAGCTTTGAAAGATGCTCTGGCTTGATCCCTGAGCCAGTGTCGCGAAACCTGACCTCAACTGCATCTGGTTTTTCCTGAACAGATACATAAAGGGTTCCGCCCCTCTGCATCGCTTGCCAGGCGTTAAGCACGATGTTGGTGAAAACCTGCTGAAGACCATAAGGGTCGCACTCCAGAAAAATCGGCTGGGGCAAATAGTTCAGCTTCAAAGCTATGCCGCTGGTCTCAAGCCTGGGAGAGACCAGCCTAAGCGTTGCGGAAAGCACCTCATAAAGATTCACGCGTTCAAACTTGAGCGGGCGGTCGCGCGATAGCGAGAGAAGACTCTGGATAAATCCAGCCGCATTTTCAATCTCCTCTCGGATCAACTCCACGATCTCCTTGATGTCCGCTGGCAATCTTTTATCAGTGGCAATGGTCTGGGCATAACCACTGGCAAGTCCGAGCGGGTTGTTGATTTCGTGGACTAGCGCGGACGCGATCTGTCCGATGCTCGCCAGTCGCTCCGAGCGGAGGATTCTCTCATCAATTTTGCTCATTTTTCTAACCAGCGCAGGGATGCAGAAGTCAGGGTCAGCATTGCCTAAGACTAATGAGCGGGCAAATTCTATGCAGGATGGGTATCCGCAGGCTTGACAGTTCAGGAGCGGTATTTCCGAGCCTAGCCCGATTGAGGACAGGGCATTTGTGATTTTGTCAGGGCTCGGCTCCGGGGCTTGAAAGCGTTGTGGGTAAAATTCTCTTTTGAACTCTATTTGTAAATTTGGTATCAGCCTTAGCTTGATTCGCTCTGACTTGTCGCGCGCTTTCAGATAATTGCGCGCTCTCTCTTTGCTTTGCGCCTGGCTAAGCCGGTTCGCAATCATCGGGCTTCCCACGCATCCTCCGGGACAGAAATTCAACTCCAAAAGCCTGCTCTTGATCTCTCCCATTCGCACAGCGTCCAGGAGCCGGCGGACTTCTCCGATTCCGCTTATGCTTATGAAATCCGTGTCCGGTTCAGAGGCGGATGCCACCATTGCATCCGCGAGGTCTCCTTGCGCGATAAATGCGCTTCCCGCGTTAAGGTTCAGGCTTTGAAATTTTTCCCCAGAAAATTTTGCCGGGTCAATTTTTCGCTGAGCCAGGAGTTGACGCAGTTCCGGAAAAGTCAGGCAGGCAGTTGTTTTGGAATTATTTTCCATCTCCGTTGCTCTGCCCGGACAGGCGGTGATTAGAACTATTTCCGCGGCACGGAAATTTTCCTTTAGCCAGCGCAGGCATAAAATTTCAGGGCTGATCACAGGCGCCAGATGCGGCACAATGTCCGGATAAAGTTTCTCAATATATTCAACCACCACTGGACAATGGCTGGTGATAAGAGGGAAATTTGAAGCTTTTGCCAAAATTTCGCGTGTGCGCTCTGCCACAAGCTTGAGACCGGATTCCGCCAGATACACTTCGTCAAATCCGAGTCTGGAAATGGCTTCAGCTATTTGCTCTGGAGAATACTCAATCATTGCGGAGGCAACCAGGGGGCTGACCAGAGCGATTTTTTTGGAAGCTGATTTCAGGATGGCTTGAGCCGGTTCAAGGCTTTCTGTCCGGTAATGTTGCTCAGGGCAGATGGAGATGCAGAGTCCGCAATGGATACAGCGCTCTGTCAATACCTGCTTTTTCGCCAGGGCTATTGCCTGGGTGGGGCAGGACCGAAGACATCTCAGGCATAAACTACACTGCTCTGAGCTTCTTAACACTTTATCCACTTTATACTATAATAACTCCTTTTAGGAGTCCGCTCAAGTTTTTAACTAGAAATTTTGAGATTGTGGAGATGGTATTTAGAAAAAGTCAGGGCTTTACTTTGTATAGTGAAGAGCCTTTAAGCGCTCTTTGGTTTCTGGAGAGAGCTCTTTCTTGGCTGTTCTTCTACCGGATAAAATGACATCTGGGTCCGGAAGTAGTGTGAAGAGTTGCTTGATCAATTCCTGATTCTCATCCGCGATATTGTTTTTCTCATTCGGGTCTGAGCTCAGGTCGTATAATTCCATTTTTTTATCAGCGGGTCTCCAGAGCAGAAAATGATACGGGTAGAGAACCATACCGATCTGGAATTTTTTCCGCGTATGCATCATCAAGGAGAATCCGAGCCGCTTTTCAGTCTCGGTTCCATTAAGAACAGGCATCAAAGATTTCCCGCTCATACCTTGAATAGAGCCTGCTTGCGCATATTCCAGAAGAAATGGCGCAAAGTCTATACTCCTTACAAGCGAACTAATCCTCTTTCCAGCAGGAATGCCGGGTCCGGAAAGAATGAGCGGGATATGAGCGGTCTGCCAGTGGTTATCCTCTGTATGGTCCATTTTTCTGTGCTCAAAGAACGCCTCGCCGTGATCAGCAGTGACAAGGATCAAAGTGTTGTCCAGCAGACCTGATTCATCCAAATACGCCAATAGCTTTCCTATCTGCGTGTCCGCGTATCTTATCTCGCCATCATATTGAGAAATGAGCCAGTCCAGCTCTGTTTGTTTTGGCGCCCGTGGGATTTGATACCATTGCCGATTATCTCCAAACGGCTGAATGTCTCCCAGACCCGCGGCGCCTTTGGGCTTCAAAATGCCCTGGCTGAAAAGCTTCTTATATTCATCAGGCGGATGATAAGGAGAATGAGTTGATACATAATGTAGATAAAGAAAGAACGGAGCCTCTGCATCGCTCTTAAGCCAGGGAATGACCTTTTGGGTCAGGCATTCAGCGTCGTTCATAAAAAATTTTGCGTCACATCCCTCATCAAATAGCTCAAATCCTCTGTCCAGTTGAAAATCCGAAAGACGGAAATAAGTCGCGCTAAAGCCAGCAGTCTGGTATCCGGCTGATCTTAAAAGCTGTGCCAGTATAGGAAATTCTTCACCCAAAACCAGGTTTTCGCAGAAGAGCGCGCGATGCTCCCAGGGATATAAGCCCGTGAACATACCGCTAAGGCTGGTCACGGTGAACGAGGAAGTGGTCATCACATTCATAAATATCGTTCCTTTTCTGGAGAGCGCATCAATGTTGGGGCTGGTGTCTCTAAAGTAGCCATAACAGCCCAGATGGTCTGCTCGGAGCGCGTCAATCAAAATGAAAATAATTGATGGCTTTTGAACATCCGCGTGACGCAAAATTCTGGGCGGAGTGAGCGCTAAACCATAGTCCTTGACATCACTCCGGAGAATCAGATTCTCTGAATTTGGTGGCAGAATAAGCTCTGCCATTTTCCACTCAGGGTTCGCTTGCGCGGAAATCGTGTCTGACCAGAGAATCTGCTCATTTCCGCTGGAAAGCGCAAGAATTTGCATATGAACCGGGTCTGGATGCTTTACAAAGTAAAAAGGAATAACTCCAAAATAAAATTTGATTTTTTCTCCGCCAGGATATGCCAGCTTCAAATCATTGCCTGGAATATAAGCAAGCGCTCTCCGAACCTGAGCGCCTATTCTTACTCTGAGAAAATTCAATTCTGGATTCAAACTGGCAAGCTCTGTGTCTATTTCCGCAAGAGGGAAATTATGCATAAGGCTTTTCAAATCAGGTTGCGGCTTTTCGCACCCGAAAAAAATGAAAAGAAAGATCACCCACCCATATTTTTTCCACATTATAATTAGTCTATAATAAATTCCGGCTTAAGCAAATCAGTCAGGACGGAGAAAAATAGACCAAAGCAGTGAGCATAGTCGCGTAAGCTAGAGGTGCGGTTATATTATCATCAATTTTGGAAATAGGAAGGCTTTCAACTATGCTTGCGCAAATGGAAGAGAGAGATATATAAAGGAATAATAGAGCAGGAGAGATTTCCCGAAATTTGCTCAAGCTCTGGCACAAAAACCAGTTCAGGCTTGAGCCTTCAAGATTGACCTTAGTCCAGATAAAAGCCAGTAAGCCAAAAATAGTGGCTGAGATAAAAAAAGCGAAAAAACCTATCCAGCTTTTATTTTTATTCCAGGGCAAAGGCTTTCCAGCAAAGATGAGCCCTGCTAGAGTTGCCAAGCCATCAGATACACTTAAGACCGCCCAGGCAGATGCAATCACAGGCAAGGGAAATCCGAGCCCCAGGACAAAAATCGTGACTGGATAAACAAGCATTCCTCTGGAAAATCCCTGTTTTTTTTCCTCGTAGCGGAGTGTCTCAGCGAATAATCTCGGCATCACCAGCAGATTCCAGAAAAACGCCGCAACTGAAAATATCAATGCGTATTCAAATCCGAGCCAGCGGAGCGGAAGTATAAACAGGGCAACCGCGCTGTGGAGCGTTTGTCTTAAGACCTCCTTGAACAGGGTCTCAATTCTGGGCTGGGTTTTATTCATCTGATTTGTTTTCAAAGAATTTTATCATTTTGCGCTTAAAAACCAATCCGGTTCTGCGGAGATTGCAATTTAGCGAGAAAAAGTGCTAAAATAAAAAATAAAAGAGGTCTGAAAATGGCGCGAAAAAAGCTCGGAGCGATGCTTGAGGAAAAAGGACTGATCAACGAGTTTCAGTTGGTGGCGGCTTTGAGCCATCAGCGTAAGTGGAAGATTCGTTTGGGCAAGGCTCTGCTGGAGCGAGGATTTATAGACGAGCGGAAGCTGTTTGAGGTTTTGGCTGAGCAATGGGAGATGGAGCTGGTTGATCTGGACAAGGTAGAGATAACGGATGCGGTAAAGAAACGGCTGGCGCGGGACAAGGGAATGGCTTTAATGGCAATGCCTGTTCGGACGGAAGGTGATACGCTGGTGGTGGCGGTTTCTGAGCCGGATAGACCTGATATCAAGTCGGAGCTGGAAAAGATTACTGGCTCGCCAGTGAAGCTGGTGATGGCAATGGATAGCCAGATTGAAGAGATGACTCGGACTCTACCTGAGAAAATTCCAGTGGGATCGGTCAAACCAGTGAAAAAAGCTTTCCGCAAAAATGATGTTGGAGATATAGAGCTAGTTGAGACTGAGGGAGAGGCTGGGGATGTGCTTTTAGGCGAAAAAGAGATCGTGGAGAAGCAAGCTGAGGCGCCCATTGCTCTGGGAGACGAGCCGGTTGTTTTGGACGAAGAAATATCTAAATCCGCAGAATTGCCAGTTGATTCTGGCGCGCTGGATGTGGGAATTCCTGAGCTAGGCAAAGAATCGCCTGAGATAAGAGCGGAAGAGAAAACCAAAGCAGAAATGGAAAGCGACGAGACCAAAAAAGAGGCTGTTGGTGAAGATACAGATGAATTGTGGGAAAACGCGCAAGCGGTTCCTTCAGTGGAAAAACCAGCGGAATCTATAGAGACCCATGCGGATGTTCCTACAATAGAACTGCCTGCTGAGAAAGAGCCTTTGGAGGAATCTCCTGAAAAAGAGCCTTTGGAGAAAAAGGAAATTGTGGAGCCTGCTTCTATGTCTGAGTTTTATCCGGGACAGATGCGGGAGATTGAATCTGTGCCGGAAGTTCCCACTGAACCAAAGCCGGAGCAAGAAGTTGTGGAATTGAGCAAAGAAGCTCTGCTTGGACAAGAGAAGATTGCGGAGCAGGACTTGACTGAGCGGGAAAAAGTCATAAGTGAGGGATTTTCCCCTCCGGAGATTGAGAAGTCAGTGGAAAAAACTGAAGCAGAGCCAGAGCCCAAGCCCTCTGTAGGGGATTTGATTGCGGAAAAGCTGAAGGAGCCTATGACTGAGGAAAAGAAGGAATCTCCCATCCCGATAGCGCAACAGGTTGAATCATTAAAGGTTGAAGATGAGCTATCCAAGCCTGCGATAAGCGAACTGGAGAAGAAAGAGATTTTACAGATGGTGATTGAGATAGATAACCGTCTCAAGCGTTTGCGGGAGATGGTGAAGGAATTGAAGGATAAGCTGGAATCCTGATTTATCTTTGCGAATAGCCGTGATACAATAATCTTGCCTTGCGAAAACTGGAAATTATTTCAGTATCGGCGCTTCTGTTATTTTTCGCCGGGATTTGTTTTAAGAGCCAGAAATGGGTCAGCGTGACTATTGACGAGTTTGCGCATCTTCCAGCAGGCTACTATTACTGGCTAACTGGCGATTTCCAGATTTATCACAAAAATCCTCCGCTGGTAAAGATGATCTTTAGCCTGCCATTGCTTTTTGAGAAGCCGAACGCGGAAAGATATTTGAACCGTCTGCCCAAGAGCGCCTGGTACACTTGGCTTTATGCCACAGACTTTATGCTCAAAAATTGGGACCATTACATTAAAATTTTTGAGTCCGCGAGAGTGATGGTGATTTTAATGGGGATGGTTCTGGGCTTGCTGGTTTATCTATATTCGCGCTCTCTTTACGGAAAGGCAGGAGCTTTTTTGAGTTTGCTGGTTTATATTTTTTGCCCGAATATGATTGCGCATAGCCAGATGGCAACTGTGGATACTGGCGCGAGCCTGTTTATTTTTATTGCGGTGGTTTCCCTGGTCTTTTATCTGAAAAATCCTAGCTGGAAACGCGCGATGCTTGCTGGTGTGGGTTTGGGCTTGGCGCAATTATCCAAGTTCAGCAGTATCTCTCTGCTTCCTTTTTATGCAATTGCGCCATTGTTTTTGCTCTATCCGTTCCGGACTGAGCAATTCAGCTTAAAAAGATTATCTCTGAGAGCAATCCAGGTCGGAATAATGATTTTAATCTGGATTTTTATGGTCTGCGCCTGCTACAGGTTTCAGGAGGTTTTTAAAAAGCCCCGGAACATTGACCTGCGTAGCCACTGGATGAAAAGGATTCAAAAATACACTGCAAATTTGCCAGCGCCATTTCCGCAGACCTATCTTTTAGGAATGGACAGGCAGATGGAGGATGTGGAGCAGGGAGAATTTGCGAATTATCTTTTAGGAAAATGGTATAATGGCGTTGATCATAGATATTTTCTGATTGCGCTTCTGGTTAAGGTTCCTCTGCCGGTCCAGATTTTATTTCTTCTCTCTTTGTTTTTGAGCCTGTCGGTGAAAAAGTCGCGTCTGAAATTTTTGCCAGAAGAACTTTTAATTTTAGCAATAATCATCTGGATAGTTTTTCTATTTTCCTTCCGCAACAGCCTTCAGATCGGAGTGCGCTATCTACTTCCGATTTTCCCGCTCGCTCATGTTTTGATCGGCAGGATAGGAAAAGCGCTTGAGAGGGCATCCTTTCTCAAAAAAGTGATAATAGCAGGTCTTTTTATCTGGCTTGGTGGAGAATCCCTCTGGATTTATCCTCATTATTTGTCTTATTTCAACGAGCTTGCTGGCGGACCAAAAAATGGGCATAAGGTTCTTCTTGACTCAAATCTGGATTGGGGACAGGATTTGCCAGCGCTTTCTGATTTTATGAAAAAGAACAAAATAGATAAAATTGAGCTCTGGTATTTTGGGCACGCTTCTCCGGAGCTTTACGGGATTAACTATCAATTGCTCGGACAACCTCCCCGGTTGAAATATGCGGCGATCAGCGCTCAATTTTATTATTATACAGCAACCGAGTTTTATTATCCTTTACTTTATTATCAGCCGGAGAGGACTTTGCGTGAACATAAAGACCCGGTCACGCTGAGCAAGAATTTGCGTTTGCCATATCTTTCCAAAAAACCAATTGCAACCTGCGGATATTCTATTCTGGTGTTTGAAAATGACTGAAACGCAATCCAGATTTTCTGCCAAAAGAGAACAGCTCTTTCTCGGCATAATTTTTCTGCTTGCGCTCATTCTCCGGCTGGTATATTTGTCAGAAGCTGTTCGCTCTCCTTTGCTTTTTTATCCGGGGCTGGACCCGGAGGCGTATGATGTCTGGGCGCAGAGAATTGCGAGCGGAGACTGGCTTGGCACGGAGGTTTTTTATCAGTCCCCTCTTTATCCGTATCTGCTGGGTATTTTTTACGCGCTTTTTGGAAGACATCTTTTATGGGTTTATGTTGTTCAGATATTAGTCGGATGCGCGGACTGTCTCGTGATTTATGGGATTGGCAAGAGAGTTTTCGGAGTCAGGGCTGGAATTCTTGCTGGATTATTTGCCGCGTTTTACAAGCCGTTTATTTTTTATGACGCAGTTTTGCTAAAAACCTTTCTGGAGGTGTTTCTGATTGACCTCTGTTTGTATCTGCTTTTGCTTGGCAGGGATAAAAAATCTCGGCTCTGGATTTTTCTTTCTGGTCTGGCTCTTGGCTTGGGAGCGCTTGCGAGGGATAATTTCATTATTCTGATTCTATGGTTTTTCCCCTGGCTGTTAGTTCAAATGAAAAAGCAGTGTAAGGCGCTCTGGTCTGTTTATATGCTGGCGGGATTTATTTTGATTATTGGCGCAAGCGGAATTCGGAACTGGGTTGTTGCAAGGGATTTTGTGCTCACAACCAGCCAGGGGGGGCAGAATTTTTATATCGGGAATCATCTGAAAAATTTAAGCGGGACTTACATCGCGCCTGATTTTGTCAAGGCAAATCCATTTTTTGAGCAGACGGATTTCCGGAGAGAGGCGCTGAGGCGGACAGGGAGAGGCGATATGAAGCCTAGCCAGGTGAGCAATTTCTGGTTCAAGGAGACTTTTCGCGAGATTCGCTCTGATCAAAAGCTGTTCTGGAAGAGGCTGGCTCTGAAGCTGGCTTTATTCTGGAATCGTAAAGAGATAGCGGACAATGTGAGCCTGTATCTCTTGGCAAGGGAATTTTCTTTTTTGTTACGAATGCCGATTTTGGAATTCGGAATTATTGGACCACTGGGACTATTGGGCTTGGTTTTTGGCTTAAAGCGGAAAAAAGGGATTTTGCTTGGGGTGTATATTTTTATTTACTGGGTGAGCGTGAGTTTATTTTTCATTTTTGCTCGGTATCGGCTGGCGGTTGTTGGTCCACTGCTGGTATTTGCGGCGTGGGGTTTGGAGAATTTGTATGAATGGTTCAAGACAAGGAACTGGAAATCGTTGACAATCGGACTTATTTTGCTTGTAATTTTTTCAGCGCTGGTCTGGAAGCCATTGCTTTCAGTGGCTCTTGATTATGCTTATTATAATTTAGGCAATGCTTATGTTCGGGCTGGAAATTTTAAGAAAGCTGTGGATGCGTATCAAAAGGCGATTTCATTTAATCCGGAACCAGGGGAGTTCTGGAGCAATCTTGGCAATGCGTATGATAAAATCGGGAACATCCGGCTGAGCGCGGAGGCTTATTCTGAGGCAGTTAGACGCGAACCGGAAAACGCGAATGCTAGGCTTGGCTTCGGGATTGCTCTTTACAAGCTGAGATATTTTGAGGATGCGGAAAGGGAGCTTAGAAAGGCTTTGGAATTGAATCCGAATTTGCAGGATGCAAGGGTTTACATGGAAATGGTTGAGCGGAGACTTCAGAGATAACTGTCCTGTTATCTGATTTTGATGAGGAATGGCATTATCAGGAGGATTCTCTGGCGAGCGAGTTTTCTGAAGTTTAATAGCCAGCGAGTTTGTTTTTCTTCGGAAAAGGGCAGGGTAGGGAGCCGGAATCTGAAAGATGGGAAAAGTTTCCTCTGTGGTCTTGGATAAATTTCCAGATAGGCGCGTTGCTCCGGCTCAAGTCCGATCGCTTGTTTTGCTATGTCAATAGCTTTTCTAAGTCCGCCAAGCTCATCAATCAATCCTAGCTCCTTTGCCCGCTTTCCTGTCCAGACCCTTCCCTGCGCCTTCTGTTCCATTTCCTCCAATTGCATTCTCCGCGCTTGCGCGGCTTTTTCCACAAACTTTTGATAAAAATGCTTAATCTCTTTATTCATCTTGTCCTTGCGGCTTCCGCTCAAGTCCGTATAGTCGGAATAAAGGTCAGCATCCTCTCCTCGCTTTACCTGCTCCTTTTTGAGACCGATTTTATGATACAATCCGCGGAGATTGATCTTGCCAGCAAGCACGCCAATAGAGCCAGTGATGGTTGCGGACTGCGCTAAAATTTTTTCTCCAGCCATTGCCAGATAGTATCCTCCGCTCGCGGCTGTGTCCCCCATAGAAACTATCAATGGCTTGGACTGGCTCAATAGCTTAGCCTCTCGCCAGATCAAATCCGAGCTAATCGCAGAGCCTCCGGGACTGTCAATCCTGAGCACAACCGCTTTGATTTTCGGATTCTCCCGGATAAAGCGCAGGGTCTTAAGCATCTGCTCCGGATGAATCTTTTCATCCATCTCCGAGTAATCATCATCGTCCTCTTCAATCACTCCAGTGGCGTAGATTAACGCCATTCTGGGGATACGCTGAAACAAGCTTCCGAGTCTGCGGTTTCGCGACAGCCGATAAAAATGCTCCGCATTGATCTTATTCACCGGCTCGCCAATCACGCTCTCCAGATAATCGTCCACTTGATCCTGATACAGGAGTTTGTCAATCAGCTTTTCTTTAAGCGCCTCCTCTGGAATCAAAGGCGCCTGGTCTATAAGTTCTTCAACTCTCTGCTCTGAGAGATTCCTGCTTTGAGCAATCGCCTGAATCAACTCCTGAAAAATGTCATCCATTATCGCGTTGAGCGACTCGCGGTGCTCCTCTGACATAGAGTCTCTCATGAAAGGCTCAGCCGCTGATTTGTATTTGCCCATACTCAGGAATTCCGGTTTGATCTCAAGTTTGTCTAAGATGCCTTTGAAATAAATCACCTCGCTTAAAAGCCCGATCAGGTTCAGGCTCAGGCTGGGCGGAAGAAAAATCTCATCGCACGCGGTTGCGATAAAGTATTCCAGATTGCCGGATTCCTCCAGAAAGGCAAAGGCTTTCTTGCCGCCTGCGCGGAAGCGATGAATAGCATCTCTAAGCTCCATAGCGCGCGCCCATCCAAGCGAGTTATACCGTATTCTCGCCAGGCAGGCTTTGATTTTAGAATCCTTCTCCGCCTCTTTTAACGCAAAGAGCAGGTCGCTGAAGCCCGCAGGGGGCTTGCCTATATATTTCTGCAACAGGCTGAGCCCAGCCTTATGCTCAACCAGCTCGCCTGAAATATCCAGCTCAAGAACATTTGGCCGACGCCAGCCAAGATAGCTCTTTGCCCAGAGCGAATAGAATATTCTTGGCAAAATTCCCAGATTGAATTTCATTTTTCCTCTGCAAGCATCAGCTTCATATCCTTGATGTGAACTATAACAGCGGGCTTCCAGGGAGGCTTGCCAGTTATTCCGCTGGAGGGAATCTCTCCGATCCGGTCTAATACTTCCATTCCTTTTTCAACATAGCCGAACACCGGATATCCTCCAGTGCGCGTGCCTGAATTCGTAAGCATAACATAAAACTGACTTCCTATTTGCTCCGGGTTAAACGGCGGATGAGACATCCCAACTGCTCCGCGTATATGCGGAAGATCGTTAAATTCAGGCTTTACCCACCATCCGGGTCCGCCAGTGCCATCCCCTTTGGGGTCCCCTGCAATCACCATATAATTCGGAACTACCATATGAAAATATAAGCCATCATAAAAACCCTGCTGAATCAGCTTGATAAAATTCTTGACCAGGGTCGGAGCCTTTTCCGGATAAAATCCAATCACAAAATTCCCATACTCGGTCTGGACCAGAACTCGTATTTTTTTCAAATCCGATACAGTCATATTATCCAGAGGTTTGCTCAAAAGGTCTTCCCCGGCTGGCTTCAATTCACTTTTGTCCGGTCCTCGGCAAAAAGCCATCGCAAATAAAAACAGCGCTAATAAAATTCTACTCTTACTCTTACTTCTCATTGGAACTTTCTTCCAGATATTATTGTAATATATAAGCCCTGTCTCTTCCAGAAGTCCCGATTATCAAGCCGTGATTAAAACCGTGGGTCAATTGAAAGCTCGTGATCTGGCTGTCCGCATTGAACAAATGGGATTTTATCCGAGCCGGGTTATGCACTGGCAATAAATAATATACGCGCACCTCTCCATTGCCATTGCTTGTTGCAAGGTCAAAATGTCCATCCTGATTCAAATCACCTTTGCCAGCGATTTTCTCTCCGATCAATTCCCCGGTGATGCCCTCCAGGATTAAATCCGCCTGACTGGAATTCGCGTTTGCTGGGAAAACCATCTGCCTCAAATTCAGGTTTCCTTTTCCGCCTCCAAAGAACACATAAATCCTGCCAGTGCCTATTCCTGGCGCGGATATAGCAAAATCTTCAGAAGGGTCTTTCAGCGCGCTAGTCCAGATGTCGCCAAGCATTACAAGGGATGCGCCGAACCTTTCTCCTGCTATAGCGCCAGAGATTTTCAGGTCGCTCTGGTCGCCTGCGGTAAGGTCAATCTGTATTGGAGGCACTCTCGCTGAAATGGATGAGAAATCAATTGCGCCTGCAGAGCCTCCAAGGAAAAGATAAACCGCGCCGGTTGCGCCATTTTCCTGGTCAGATGAAATAAGAATGTCCGGGATGTTATCTCCATTCAAATCAGAGCCACAATCTATATCTGCTCCGAAATTATCCGCTGGGTTTCCCTGAATCACCACAGAGGCAATTGTAGAGATATTTCCGCTCGTGATGGGTCCTAATGGTGATGGTTTTGACCCTCCCTCGCCTCCAAGAATCACATACACCTTGCCAGAGCCAGGAGCGGATACCACAAAATCTGGATAGCTGTCCAGATTGAGGTCATTGTTTTTATTAGTGCATTCCGCAATATCAAATCCGAGCTTATCTCCTAGAGATTCCCCTTCAATCTCTGCCAAGAGTTTGCTTTTGTGATGAGAATGCTTGTATTGATACCGGTAAATATACACTTTGCCCGCAGGCGCATCCGGAGCAGAGATGGCAATATCCTGGATGTAATGCTCGTTCTTATTCCCGCGTTTTTTATTCAAGTCTCCAAGTTTAGAAACAGCAAATCCAAAATTTTCAGCAGGGTCCCCGGAAATCTGGATTGACGGATAAAGGTCCCTGATTTTTTTGAATCTTCTCCCGAAAATTTCTCCAGTCCAGAAAAGTTCGCTTTCTTTTCTCCCAAGATAAATCAACACCTTTCCTTGCGTTAAGCTGGAAACACTTACATCATTAAATCCTCTTCCATCAAAATCACCTATATCAAATACCTTTTCTCCCAGACCCGGAACCTTGCTGGTTTTAGTGGTCAAGGTGATTCCTAAAAACGGAAGCTTGACCTTTAGATGCGCTGGAGAGGATGCGTGCCCAACCTCATCCAGAGCCCATAAACAAAAATGATATGTTGCTGAGCGTTTTAGCCCGAGCTCAGTGAGAGATATCAGTTCAAATGCTCCGGATTTTTTTGGGTAATGCTCATTGTAGACTTTTTGCAAAAATTCACTTTCACGGTCGCAGGGGTTTTCTCCTAAACCATATTTCTGCGCTTGAGCATCTGAGATATAGCGCAGGTCATACATAGCAGATTTGCCCTCATCTCCATTATCTCCAGGCGCTGTCCATGCAAGGCAATAAGTCTTGGACGGAAATCTTTCTTTTTCAAGTTGAATAGATTTACCATCATACTTAACCGCGGCAGGGTCTGAAAAAAAAGTCAAATCGTCAATCTGTCCAGGGGATTCCACATCCCCCTCATTATAGCAGGCGCAAAAAAATACCATCCAGAAAAGCAATCCAAACGCACCAACTAATTTTTTCATTCCTGAATTCCCTTCCAGAAATCCTTCTGATATTTTAAAACTTCCTCGTGCACGCGCTCAAAGCCTTTTATAGTAGGTCCCAGTTGTGGGACCAATTCATTCTTTCCCATCATTAACATTATGATTTCTTTTATGCATCTTGCAATACCATCAATTGAATAGCCACCTTCCAGGGCAAAAACCAGCTTCCCATTACAAAGCTCATTTGCCAGTTGCAGGAAAATGGAACCAAGTCTGGCATATCCATTCTCCGTGACTTCCATCCCTCCCAATGGGTCCTGGTAATAAGCGTCAAATCCGGCTGAGACCATAATAAGCTCCGGCTTATACTCCCGCGCAATCGGCATAAGGATTTTAGTATAGACATAGTCAAATTCATTATCACCCATTCCATAGGGAAGCGGGACATTCACTGTGAATCCCTTACCCTTGCCCTCGCCAACCTCATTGAAATATCCAGTGCCGGGATAAAACGGGTAACGGTGACTGGAGAAATAAAGAACCTCATCCGTGTCATAAAAAGCGTGCTGGGTCCCGTTTCCGTGATGCACATCAAAGTCAATAATCAAAATTCTCTTCAGCCCTTTTTCCTTAAGAGCATAAGCGCCCGCGATTGCGATATTGTTGAACAAGCAAAAGCCCATTGATCGGTCTGGCTCCGCGTGATGCCCCGGGGGACGGACCAATGCAAAGCCTGAGTCCAGCTTGCCAGAAATGACCTGGTCAGTCATCTCAATCAAGCTCCCTGCGGCGAATAATGCGGATTCAAAGGATTTCGGAGAAGCTGGAGTATCCCCGTCAAGATATGTCTCCTTGCCTTTGGTGCTCTCAACCAGATGATAGTGGTCCTCTGAATGAATCAGAAGGATTTCTTCCTTGCTCGCCTTTCTCAGCTCAACCTTCTTAAGCTCATCCATTAAACCGCTCTGGTCAAGCATCCCATAAATTGAAACTAAACGCTCCGCGCATTCCGGATGGCCCGGACCTGTGTCGTGCTCAAGAAATATATCTCCTCTAACAATGCCAACTTTTTTGCTCATCTTCTTCTCCTTTCTATGCTCGCAGTTTCAGGCATTGAAACACACGCGCTTTTATCTTAATTCCTGCGCGCATCCTCAGCTCGTCTCCATCGCAATCAATGCCGCGCCAAACGCGCCCATAATTTGCGGCTCCTCTGGCAGAAGAATTTGTCTATTCAACTTCTCCGAAAGCGCTCGCGCCACCCCAGAATTTTTAGCCACCCCACCGCTCAAAGCAATCTCTGGCTCAATCCCCACCCGACTCACAAGCCCGAAAACGCGCTCCGCAACTGAATTATGCACTGCTCTAATAATGTCCTCTCTTTTTTCTCCCCGCGCCAGCAACCCCACGATCTCGCTCTCTGTGAAAACCGTGCAAACACTGCTCACCTGCAATTTCTTTTTGCTTGCTTTCTCCATCTCTCCCATCTCGCTCACCTCAACCTCCAGCGCTCTTGCCATAACCTCCAGAAATCTACCCGTTCCTGCCGCGCATTTGTCATTCATCTGAAAATTTATCACCTTGCCTTTTTCATCAACCCGAATCGCCTTGCTGTCCTGCCCTCCAATATCAATGATGGTCCTCACTTGGGGAAAAATTTCAAACACGCCCCGCGAATGGCAGGTTATTTCTGTGACTTTAGAATCTGCGTTTGCGCGCTCCCTGCCATATCCGGTTGCAATAATTTTTTGTAAATCCGTTTGCTTCAAGCCAGCCTGTTTGAGCGCCTCTGCAAAAGCCCTGTCCTGAGCCTTTCTGCTATCCGCACCGCTTAACTCAATGGCATAGCCCTGAATTTTTCCTCTATCATCCACTATCACCACCTCGGTGCTGATAGAGCCAATATCAATTCCCGCAAAATACTTTTTCATTTTACTCCTTAATATAGAACCTCATAATTTATTTTTAAGTTTTGTAGCGCCTGCTTTTTGCCTCTCGCCTCATCTCTCTCATAATATCCCGTCTCTTGATCTCCTCTCTACGGTCATACATCTTTTTCCCTCGCGCCAGCGCAATCTCCAGCTTGACCAGATTGTTCTTGAAATACAGCTTGAGCGGAATAATCGTGAAACCACGCTCCGTGACTTTTCCATAAAGCCTTTTCAATTCTTGTTTGCGCAAAAGCAGTTTCCTAGGCCTGTCCGGATGATGATTAAACCTGCTCATTGAATAAGGAGCGATATGCGCTCCGAGCAGATAAAGCTCCGTGTCCCGGAAATCACAGTAAGCGTCCTTGAGTTGAGCCTTGCCCTCGCGTAAGGATTTAACCTCAGTCCCCAAAAGAACCATTCCCGCTTCATAATTTTCCTCAAATTCATAATGCCTGGCCGCATCCTTATTCCTGCAGATAATCCTTTGCTCAGACTTAGCCATTGCGCTTCCCGCTGATTATTCCGCATCTGCTGGGGGATTACACTGATTTATCCCGCGAAGCCATCCCTTCCAAAGCATAACAAAGCAAATCAAAAGTAAAAGCTCCCCCAGGATCAAGCTCGGATTATCCGAGCCCAAAAGCAGGCGAGAAGCCGTAACTCCAAATTTCGCTTCTGCGGATGGCAGAAGGGTGCTCTGCACTGAAACCCATTTTCCGATTCCCGCGCCAGCAAATACTGCGACTAAAGGGAGACTAAAAAGGAATGTCCTCATCATTTCCAACAGGCTCGTATGTGATTTCTTCAGGTCCTCCGCCTTCTCCGGCTTCTGTGGCAGGCTCGGTGGGACCCTCGCCTTTACCGCCCAGGAAGATAATTCTATCTGCGACAATATCTGTAGAGGTTCGTTTTTGACCGTTTTTATCCTGCCATTCCCGGGTCTGCAATCTGCCTTCCACATAAACCTGTTTCCCTTTGGAGAGCCATTCTTTACAAGCTTCAGCCGCTTTTCCAAAGACTACGATCCGATGCCACTCGGTTTTTTCTTCCAGCTTGCCCTCTTTATTTGTCCAGCTTTCACTGGTGGCTATGCTGAAGTTTGCCACGGCTCTTCCGTTGGGCATATATTTAACCTCTGGATCCCTGCCCAGATTGCCGATCAACATTACCTTGTTCAGGCTCCTTCCTCTTGCCATCTTCTGCTCCTTTCTTTTTAAATTTATCATAACCGGGTTTATAATACAAATTATGAAGTGGCTCTACACAATTTGGATGTGGTTAGTGCTTGGATTGAGCACCATTTTCTGGGGAACGCTTTATCTCTTGTTTTTTCCGATTGACAGAGGCGGTTTTTTCTACTATCAATGCAGTCGCTTTTGGGCAAAGGGCATTGTGAAGATGAGCGGGGTCAGGGTTGATGTTACCGGTCTGGAAAAAATTCCTATGGAGCCATCTGTTTTTATGGCGAATCATCAGAGTTATTTTGATGTGCTCTGCCTGATTGCTTATCTCCCGCGTCCGGTCCGGTTTGTGGCAAAGCATATCCTGAAATATATCCCGATTCTTGGGCAGTGGATGTGGCTCACCGGGCATATTATTATTGAGCGAGAAAATCCGAAACAGGCGTTCAGCGCTCTGGATAAAGCCGCGGAAAAAATACGAAAAGGCACAAGCGTCCTTGTTTTTCCAGAGGGCACTCGTAGTCCAGACCATAAACTCGGAGATTTTAAGAAAGGAGGATTTGTGCTTGCGCTCAAAGCTGGAGTCCAGATTGTGCCTGTGAGCATTACTGGCACTCAATCAATGATGCCCAAAGGCAAATACTCATTCACGCGCTCCAAAGGCGTGCGCATAAAAATCGGAGAGCCGATTCCCACTCAGGATTTTTCTCTGGAGAAAAAACAGGAGCTGATGCAAAAAGTTAAAACCGCTATGATTGCGGGCTTTGATCCGGATAGTGAAGAGGCAAAAGCAAATCAGAACTAAAGGCGCTCGTATGTTATACGCCTTTTTTTCCTGCTACTTCTAGGCGGTTTAACGCGCGCGCCAGAGCCGCGCGGGATGCCTGAAACTCCTGCTCGTCTTTTATTGGGTCAAGTTTTTTCAAATTTTCTTCTGCGCGTGCTTTTGCTCTTTGCGCCCGTTCTTTATCTATTTCATCGCACATCTCGCAGGTCTCAGCTAAGATGCGCATTGAATCATAGTCAACCTCTGCAAAGCCAGAGTTAAGCGCGGCTAAAATCCATTGATTGTCCTTCCGTATTTTCAACGGACCTATTTCCAGCAAGACCAGATAGGGCTTGTGTCCGGGTCTAACACCAAACTCGCCCAGAAAACCGGGAGCATACACCTCATTTACCTCTCCCTTGAAAACCACGCGCTCCGGAGTGATTACCTGCAACTGAAATTTATCCGCCATTTGTTTCTCCATTCGTGGTGCGGACAGGATTGTCCGCACCTTCATTACGCGGCCAGCTTTTTGGCTTTATCATAAACCTCGTCAATGGTTCCCGTCATATAAAACGCCTGCTCAGGAAGCTCATCCATTTTTCCTTCCACAATCATCTTGAATCCCTCAATCGTATCCTGAATTTTTACATATCTTCCCTTTCTGCCTGTGAATTGTTCTGCGACATGGAACGGCTGGGAAAGATAGCGCTGGATTTTTCTAGCTCTTGCAACCGTGATTTTGTCTTGGTCTGAAAGCTCATCCATTCCCAGAATAGCGATAATGTCCTGAAGGTCTTTATATTTCTGAAGTATTCTTTGAACCTCCCGCGCAACCCGATAATGCTCCTGTCCAACCACCAGCGGGTCTAAAATCCGGCTGGTGGAATCCAGGGGGTCAACCGCAGGATAAATTCCAAGCTCTGTCAATTGGCGCGAAAGCACTGTGGTTGCGTCCAGATGCGCAAAAGTAGTAGCAGGCGCGGGGTCTGTGAGGTCGTCAGCAGGAACATAAATGGCTTGAACAGAGGTGATGGAGCCTTTTTTGGTGGATGTGATCCGCTCCTGTAGCTCGCCCAGGTCAGTGGCTAAAGTGGGCTGGTATCCGACCGCGCTTGGGATTCTGCCGAGAAGAGCAGACACCTCAGAGTTCGCCTGGGTGAAGCGGAAGATGTTGTCAATGAACAAAAGCACATCCTGTCCAGCCTCATCGCGGAAGTATTCTGCGGCAGTAAGCGCTGAAAGACCAACACGCGCCCTTGCTCCAGGAGGCTCGTTCATCTGTCCGTATATCAATGCGGCTTTACTGATAACCCCGCTCTGCTTCATCTCCAGCCAGAGGTCGTTTCCCTCGCGAGTCCTCTCGCCCACGCCCGCAAAAACAGAATATCCTCCGTGATGCATCGCCACATTATGGATTAGTTCCATAATCACAACGGTTTTCCCCACGCCAGCTCCTCCGAACAGACCTATCTTTCCGCCTTTCATATACGGCTCCAAAAGGTCCACAACCTTGATCCCGGTTTCAAACATTTCTATCTTCGTGTCCTGCTCCGTGAAGCTGGGCGCGTGCCGATGGATGGGAAGGAACTTGTCTGTCTCAATCGGTCCCCCTTCATCCACAGGCTTTCCGACCACATTTAAAATTCTTCCCAAACAGGCTTCGCCCACTGGCATCTGGATAACACCGCCGGTGTCCTTGACAATCATTCCCCGGACCAGTCCATCAGTGCTGTCCATTGCAATACAGCGAACCGTGTTTTCGCCAAGATGCTGAGCCACCTCCAGAACCAGATTATCCGGCTCCGCGCTGATGGACGGATTGCTCACCGTCAGCGCGTTGTAGATGGGCGGGAGTTCCCCGCTTTCAAAATAGACATCCACTACTGCTCCGATCACCTGACTGATTTTTCCGATTTTCATTCTCATTCCTCCTATTAGGGGCGCAGGCGCTTATGCCTGCGCACATATAAATTTATCTCTTCAACGCCTCGGCTCCAGTGACAATATCCAGCAATTCCTTGGTTATGCTCTCCTGCCGGGCGCGGTTCATTTTCAAAGTTAATCCCTGGATAAGGTCTCCAGCGTTCTTTGTTGCCAAATCCATTGAACTCATTCTGGCTCCCAGCTCAGATGCTCTGGTTTCCAGCATTGCCTGAAAAACCTGCATCCGGACATGCCAGGGAAGTAGCTGGTCAAGAAGAGTTCCCGGGTCCGGCTCGTATAAATAATCCACCCGGACGATCTGCAATTGTTTTCTCGGCTTGAACGGCAAAAGCTCAACAATCGTTGGTCTTTGCACCAGCGGGCTGTGAAAAACCGAGTAAAGTATGTTCACAGCATCAACCTCGCCAGAAACGAACCTCTGGATAACCTCATCAGCAATCCCGATCGCCTTTTGAAGACTGACCTCTCGCTCCGGATTAAGATACTGCCTTGTGAGCTTGACATTATGCTTCTTGAAGTACTCAGAGGCTTTTTTGCCCACAGTAACCAGAGACGCTTCCTGTCCCTTGCTCTCCGCTTCTTCCAGAAAAAGCTCTGCACTGCGGATTATATTTTTATTAAACGCGCCACACATTCCCCGGTCCGAGCTGAAAACCAATAATTCTGTTCTTTTCCCCTCCCTGGTCTGCAACAGGGGATAATCGCGCTTCTCTGTCCGGAACATCACCCTGCTGATTATCTCATCCAGGGTCTGGGAATAGGGACGGCTGGACTCCATCTCTTGTTGCGCTCTCCGCAATTTTGCCGCGGCAACCATATACATTGCCTTAGTGATCTGCTGGATGTTTTTAACGCTTTGAATCTGACGCCTAATTTTCCGAAGCGTTGCCATTATTCAGCTCTCTCCATAATAGATTGAAATTCCGCTTTAAATTCTTTAAGTAGGATTCCAATTTTGGATTCCAGCTCATCATCCAGAACCTTCTTTTCCTTGATGGCTTTCAGAATCTCAGGATACCGGTTCTCTGTAAATTTAAACAACTCAGACTCGTATCTCTTCAGAGCTTCAACCGGGTATTCATCCAGCCAGCCATTGGTTCCAGCGTAAATAATCAGGATTTGTTTTTCAACCGGCATCGGCTCGTATTGCGGTTGTTTCAAAATTTCCATCAGGCGCTCTCCTCTACGGAGCATCTGAAGGGTTGCTTTGTCAAGGTCTGAGCCGAACTGGGCAAATGCGGCAAGTTCCCGGTATTGAGCAAGGTCCAGCTTGAGTGAGCCTGCGACCTGTTTCATTGCCTTGATCTGAGCGTTTCCACCTACACGACTCACGCTCAAGCCCACATTCACCGCAGGCCTGAAGCCAGCGTAAAATAAATCCGATTCCAGAAAAATTTGTCCGTCTGTGATGGAGATGACATTTGTCGGGATATAGGCTGAGATGTCTCCTGCCTGAGTTTCAATGATTGGAAGCGCTGTAAGAGACCCTCCACCGTGTTTTTCATTCATTTTCGCCGCTCTTTCCAGAAGACGGGAATGAAGATAAAACACATCTCCCGGATAAGCCTCTCTTCCGGGAGGACGCCGGAGAAGCAGGGACATCTGACGATAAGCCTGAGCGTGCTTGGAAAGGTCGTCATAGATGCAGAGCGCGTGTCTTTTTGAGTCTCGGAAGTATTCTCCCATTGTGCAACCAGAATACGGAGCAAGGAACTGAAGAGGAGCGGGTTCACTCGCGGTAGCTGAGACCACGGTAGTGTATTTCATTGCCCCGAATTCTTCCAGCTTTGCCACAACCCTTGCAACCGTGCTCTGCTTCTGTCCGATCGCTACATATATACAGAACACATCCGTGTCCCGTTGATTTATGATTGTGTCCAGAGCGAGCGCGGTCTTGCCTGTCTGGCGGTCTCCGATGATCAGCTCCCGCTGTCCCCTGCCGATCGGGATCATTGAGTCAATTGACTTAAGTCCGGTCTGAAGAGGCTCCTTTACCGGCTCCCTGAGAACTATTCCCGGTGCCTTGATCTCCACTCTCCTGTATTCCTTTGCCTCAATCGGTCCCTTGCCATCAATAGGTTGTCCAAGCGGATTAACCACTCTTCCTATCACCGCGTCCCCTACTGGAACCTCCACGATCCTCTTTGTCCGCTTGACAATGTCTCCTTCCTTGACCTTGAAATCCTCTCCGAAGATAGCAACTCCCACATTATCTTCTTCAAGGTTCAACGCCATTCCAAAGAGATTGCCAGGAAACTCAACCAGCTCCCCAGCCATACATTGCTCCAGACCGTAAATCCGGGCAATTCCATCTCCCACAGAGATCACAACACCGGTCTCTGACATCTCTATCTTCTTGCCGAACTCCTGAATCTGTTTTTTTAGAATCTCACTCACTTCATCAACTTTAATCTCAGGCATCTTCTCTCTCCTTAATTTTTTTCATTTTCTCGCGTGCGATTTTAATCGTGTCATCTATTTTAGCAATCATATCTTAGTTAAGCGTTCTTTCATTAAATCCAACTGCGCCCTTATAGAGCCGTCCAGAAGTAAAGACCCGATCTGAACCTTGAGTCCTCCGATCAAGGACGGGTCTAGCTGGAATTCCGCTTTCACGGTCTTGCCGGTTCGTTTTTCCAACGCTTTTATCAGCTTCTCTCGGATGTCTTCCTGAAGAGGATGAGCTGAATAAACTTTAGCGCGCTGTATTCCAAGCGCATCATCCGAGAGCACAACATAACTCTCGTATATTTTCAAGAGATGGTCTAACCTGGACTTCTGATTAAGAATCAGGATAAAATTGGATAGCTCCTGGCTCAAGCCAAACGCAGGTAGAATCTGTAAAAGGATTTTTTCCCTCGCGTTCCTGCCAATGCCTGGGCTTAAAATCTGGCTGAATAATTCCGGTTGTCGCTCAAAAAATTCCGCTACGCGTCCAAGCTCAGCTTTGAATTCCTGAATTTTATTTTGCTGTTTCGCTATCAATAGCAAAGCTCTAGCATACCTTCTGGCAATGCTGGTCTTAATTGCCACGCTCAACCTCCTGTAAGTATTCCTCTATCAGCCTGGCTTCATCCTCCTCAGATAGCTTGCTTTTGAGAATATCCTCCGCAAGCTGGAGCGCCTTTTTGACCGCCTCTTCCCTAAGCCTCGCCTCCGCAACCTTTAGCTCCTGTCTCGCCGTGAACTCCGTCTCATTTTTGATCCGCTCTATCTGCTTCTTCGCCTCCTCTATAATTCTGCTCCGCTCCCGCTCCGCCTCTTCTCTAATTTTGCTCTCTATTCCGCTAATCTCATCCTCAATCCACTCCAGCTTATATTCCAAATCCTGATAAGAACTCTCGGCATTTTCTCGCATCTTTTTCGCCTCATCAATAGACCCGCTGATCTCTTTACTGCGTTTAGCAAGATACTCCCTTAAAGGGTCTTTGGCGAAATAAATCAACACCGTTAGCAGAATAAGAAAGTTTGCAACCTGCCATGCGCTCGCTTGCGCGGTCTCAATGCCGATTTTTTCAAAAATCGGCGTGAGCACAAACCCAAGCGCGGTCCATCCCAGAATCCAGTAAAGCAAGGGATGTCTCAGTATTTTTCCTAATAAACCAGACTTTGTTTTTGATTCACCCATTCCTCACCCCGCAAGATTCCTTCCAAGAATCTTCTCAGCAATGTTTTTCCCCATAAGTTCTGCCTCTTCCTGAATACGCTTGAGCGCTTCCCTGTATTCCAGCGCAATCTTCTCCCGTAAATCTCCAAGCATCTCCTGTGCCTCATTGCGCGAGGTCTGGACCATCTGCTCCTTCTCCAGTTCAGCCCTTCGTTTAATTTTTTCTCTCTCATCATTCGCCAGTCTTCTTGTAGCCCAGAGCTGTGCTTCATAATATACAATCATCTGGTCTAGTTGTTTGGAAATCTGCTCGGCTTTTTTGCGGTTTCCGTCAATCATTTCTTCCCGCTCGTCCCAGAGCTTCAGAAGCGGCTTGAACAGAAATCTCTGTAGAAAGAACACTATTGCCAGGAAGAGCGCAATCTCAATAAAAAGGCTGTAATTAAGACTGATCATCCTTTAATCCTTTTCTCCTTTTCTAGCTATTTTTTTTAACCTGTTCTCCTCATTTGTCAAATAAAAAACACCAGTGTCACCAGCGCAAAGCACGGGAGCAAAATCAATCCTGACCATAACATATATCCAAAGAACGATGGCATCTTGATGTCATTTTCTTCTGCTATAACCTTGACCATAAAGTTGGGACCATTTCCAATGTAGGTGTTAGCTCCCATAAAAACAGCGCCACAGGAGATAGCTGACAATACTATATGACTTACTCCAGCTCCCGAATGTAGAAGAACCTCGCGTGGAAGGTTGAGAGATTCTGCCAGGCTTAAATATACCAGATAAGTGGGGGTGTTGTCAAGAAAGCTGGAAAGAATTCCAGTAAGCCAGAAGAATTGCCAGGGTTTATGCACTCCTATTTCAGCGCCGTGAGTGTGAAGAATTTGAAGCGCGGGAACCATTGTCACGAAAATTCCGAAAAACAGGATCGCAACTTCAATAATCGGGTTGAAGCTGAATTTATGCGCCTCACGGACACCTTTGGGCGTAGTAATCCAGGAAAGAAGGCACAGGCAGAGCATGCCCAGCTCCCGATACGGACTCTTAACCGTGAAAAAGATAATGGCAATGATGCCGAGAATCCATAAGAAATTGATCTTGCCATTTAGCCGTAGCGGGAGCTGATATTTTTCATCCCATTTTTTTGCGCTTTCGGTTTCCTTTTTCCAGTAATGCCGGTCAACAAGATAATATATTAAAAGGATAATGCCAGAGGTAAGAAGCCATTCCTTCCAGAGCCTGAATGTCCAGACAAAAGGCACGCCCCTGAGATAACCCATATACAAAGGCGGGTCTCCAAGTGGTGTGAGCACTCCGCCGATGTTTGCGATCAGGAATATGGCGAAGATGATGGTGTGTTTCACATATTTTCTTTCAGAGTTGGTTGAGAGTAATGGTCGGATTAAAAGCATAGCAGAGCCAGTGGTTCCGATAAAACTCGCGAGCACAGTGCCAATAGCAAGTATGAGCAGATTGTTTTTTGGACTGGCATAAATGTTTCCGTGTAGATAAATTCCGCCGGAAATAACAAACAGAGACCCGAGAAGCACGATGAATGATATATATTCGTGTAGTTCAAAAACTAAGGAATCCAGGTCGTGTAATGAGATATATATTCCAAATGGAATCGCGAGCGCAAAGGTAATGATTGCTTTATTGCGATTGGATTCCCACAAATGAGGCTTCCAGAGCGGAATTAAAGCAATGGCGCCAAGCATCAAGACAAAGCCAGTTATACTCCAGAGCGGAGGGTCCCATTTAGAAACAGAATGCTCTGAACCTTGAATGGCTACATCCTGACTGATATTGCCAGGATTAGTGTTTTGCGCTGAATGGAGCACAGAGGGGAAAACGAAAAAAAATCCCACTAAACACAGGAAAAGCAGGATACCTCCCAAGAGCTTTTTTGTGGAAGATTTTTTCATTTGCTCATAAATATAGAGAGTTAGAAGGAGATTTCAAGCGCATCGCCAAAGCTAAACTATAACCGGGCAAAAAATTGGATTAAGAGATAGAAGGCTTGGACTCTAAGAGAGAGCTATCAACACTGGCTTGCGCGGGATTAGCCTGCTTGCTCATCTGACACTGTCCGTCAAACATTGCGCCTTCCTGAACCACAAGGACTGGCGTAATAATAGTCCCTTCTACACGCGCGCCACTATGGAGTTCCAGCTTGCCCTTGGCGTTGATATTTCCTTTGACCTTACCGCTGATTATAGCGCTCTCCACCCATATCTCTCCTTCAAGGTCTCCGTGCTCCCCAACCAATAGTTTCCCCTCTGAATGAATCTGTCCCCGGAACTTGCCATCCAGCCGGACAGTTCCCTCAAAGATCAACTTGCCTTCAAATTCACTGCCCCTGCCCAGAAGCGCGTTTAATTCACTCTGCGGTGCAGATATTGCTTCCTTCCGATTCATCAAATCCCTCCTCGTCGGCGCGCCTGTCAATCCTAAATCAGCGCCCGCGGTTTTATCTTTTTCGCGAAACCAGCTCAATGATTCTCTCCAGTTCCTCCAAACTCTGATAATAAATCTCTATTTTGCCACGATTTCTGGAACTTTCAATCAGCCGGACCCTGGCGTTCAATGCTTTTTGCAAATTGCGCTCCAATTCCTCAATAAAAATTTTGTTTTCGGACAATGAAGCGGCTCTTTTCGGACTGGCTTGGTCCAGACCGGACAGCTTTTTCGCCAGCGCCTCTGCCTGTCTGACATTCAGCCCCTGGTCCATAATTCTCCGAAACAGGATTTTGATTTTCTGCGCGGAATCCAGCGAGAGTAAAGCTCTGCCGTGTCCCGCGCTGATCTTTCCTGTTTCCATCTCCGCCTGGATTTCCGGCGGAAGCTTCAACAATCTAAGAGAATTCGCAATGGTGCTTCTGTCCTTGCCGATCCTCTTCGCAACCTCCTCCTGGGTTAATCCGAATTCTTTTATGAGCCTTTCCAATCCTCTGGCTTCCTCAATCGGGTTCAAATCCTCGCGCTGAAGATTCTCCAGAAGGCTCAATAGCAAAGAATCCTGCTCCTCCACCTTCTTGATCTGGACAGGAACCTGCTTCAGCCCAGCCATTTTTGCGGCGCGGAATCTTCGCTCGCCTGCGATCAGTTCGTAATAACCTGGCTCACCTTCTATTGGCTTGACCAGAATGGGATTAAGAATTCCCTGTGCCTTGATGGAATCCGCAAGCTCCTGAAGGGATTTTTCAGAGAATTTTTTTCTAGGCTGTAGATGAGAAGCCTTGATCCTGTCCAGCTCCAGATACAAAAGCTCGCTTTCAGCCTTAGAACCCACTGCCGGGATCAAGGCGTCTAATCCTCTTCCCAGTGCCTTGCGACCAGTCATTTCCGTTTTTCCTTTCTTTGCAGAAATTCCCGCGCCAGCTCCAGATAACTCTGCGCGCCTATGGAGTTAATGTCATACAGAATTACTGGTTTGCCAAAGCTGGGCGACTCTCCAAGACGCACATTTCGTGGAATCAATGTCCGATACACCTTGTCTGGAAAATGCTTCTTCACTTCCTCTGCAACCTGCCAGGATAAATTGTTCCTTCGGTCAAACATCGTAAGCAAAATTCCCTCTATCCGCAACTCCGGATTAAGCCGTTCCTTAACCAGCTTGATGGTTCTAAGCAATCTTCCTAATCCCTCCAGAGAGTAATACTCGCATTGCAAAGGCACAATAACGCTTTCCGCCGCAACCAGGGCGTTGATGGTCAAAAGACTTAATGAGGGAGGACAATCAATTATGATGAACTCAAACTGCTCCTTGACCCGGCTGAGCGCGCGCTTGAGACGGAACTCACGCTCAGGAACACTGACGAGCTCAATCTCTGCCCCAGCAAGCTCCTCACTGCTCGGAATAACCTTCATAGCTTTCAGCTCTGTATCAAGAATCATCTCGCTTAAATCCGTTTCCTTGACCAAAGCCTGATAAATGTTCCCGCTTTGAGAAGAGCCATTGACGCCGATTCCGCTGGAAGCGTTTGCTTGTGGGTCTAGGTCCACGAGTAAGACTTTTCTCTCAGAAACGGCAAGCGCGCTTCCAAGATTGATGGCGGTGGTGGTTTTACCAACACCGCCTTTCTGATTCACAATCGCTATGACCTCGGACATTTGCGAAAATTATAAATTGTAAATCATGAATTGTAAAATTCAGAGCAAAGCGCAAAATCAGAAATTATTTCAGGTATCCCAGGGCTTCCAGATTTTTTCTCATTTCCGAACTCAATGAGTCTGAGCCGATTCCGAGGCTGGGAGCTGGGATGTCCAGATTAAGCAGGGCAGGGGGGATTTGCTCCAGCGGGAGCGGGTTTTTTTCCAGCGGGTCAACTGTCAGGTCAAACGCGGTTTTTTCCGATGCTGGACCCAGGATTATTTTTTTCAAATTTCGGTCAATGCCAGCTCCCTTCAGGTCAAAATAAAGCGTGGCTTCACTGAGAAGAATTTCCGGGGATTGGCTCGGGTCGTTCATTACCTTGAGCAAATCCGGAGGGGCATCAGAGCTGAGTTCCGCAAATTTAAGAAAAGTGGAATAAATCTGGATTGTGCTAACCGGAGCAGAGACCCGCTGACCTGCGTTGCGGTTTTGGGGAAGTTTGACCAGAAGCGGAACTTTGATCAATTCCTGAAAAAAAGTATGACCGTGCTCAAACGAGCCGTGTTCCCAGAATTCCTCGCCGTGGTCCGATGTGAAAATAATCACAGAATCCAAATACCTGTTTTGATTTTTCAGCTCCTGAAGCAGTCTTCCGAAATGATGGTCTGTGTAAATCACCTCTCCTATATAGAGTTGATGAATGAGTTGCTTGTTAGCTTGAGAAAGATTGTAGTATCCTGCTCGGATCAATTCCGGATAGAGTCGTTGGCTAAACTTTGCCACGACTGGATTGGCTTTTTCTGCAGGGAGCTGTTTCTGGTGTGCCCGGTAAGGAAGGTGAGGGTCATAATAATGGACCCAGAGGAAGATTGGTTTCCGGTTTTGATTTTTCTTGAGCCAGCGAATGGCTTGATTTGTGAGCCACGAGGCGCCTTGGTCCTGGAACCCGCGTGTAAAGAGATAATAAAAGGCTTTGACCAGCTTCAATCCCATCAGGTTTTTGCCTAACTGGGGCGGGAAGTAGAGGAAGTAATAATCAAATCCTTTTGGGACACCTAATCCTTTAAGCCACGCATTGTCCAAAAACGCGACGGTGTAATATCCTTTTTTCTTAAGCTCCTGCGCTAGGGTGGGAATTTTGGGGTCCATCGGTGTGAAGCTGGGCAGATTGGATGATATACTCCAGAGCAATTTCCCGGATTGATGTTGATGGGGATATTTTCCAGTGAGCCAAGACGCGATTGCTGGCAGGGTCCAGTTAGAAGGGCTTATGGCGTTTTCAAAGATGATGGAGTCCTGCGCCAGATTATCAAAATTAGGCGTGTGAAAGGCATTTGCGGAATATACCCCAAGATGGTCCTGCCTCAGCGTATCCACGGAAATGAGTATCAGGTCTGGTAGATTCTTTTCAGCAGTGAGTCTCGTTTTTTTCTGTTGAATCTGGGATTGAATCGGACCAAATAGAGCGAAGAAAGCGGTTGGCAGAACCAGGATCAACCAGAGCCGGGAGAGAGAAAAAATGCGGATAGAGGACATAAATGATAATAGCCATCCCACGATCAGCGCAGAGGCGATGGTGAGAGCAAAAAAGATAGCGTGTCCGAACGCGGACTCCATTTTAAAGAGCTGATGTCCGATGCCCTGGCGGAAGACCAGGAGCCATATCGGGAAGGTCAATAAAGCTGAGAGCATCATTTCGTTTTTCAAATTCTGGAATCGCTCCAGAATAATGCCGCCGAGCCAGAGCAGGAAAATCACCAGGACCAGCAGGCACGGTCCTAAAATCAAAATTATTTTCCGGAGACCCAACCCACTCATTTCCGGTATGTGCAACTCCAGCCAGAGCATAAAATACAGAGCGCTCAGCCATAAGCCTGCGGAGATTTCCGCTCTGCGCGAATTGGTGATTAGCCAGGCGAGTATAAAAATCAGCAATCCGACCGCAAGCCAGGTCAGGTATTCAATCCCTTGAGGCACTCCCGGATAAAAGTTTTTGGTGAGAATAAGCTCCAGGAGATAAAAATAACTGAGGTTGACGACTATTAGCCGGAAGGAGCGGTAATTTGGGCTCATCTTAACTGGCTGGGGGTGGCTGGTTGCTAAGCAATTTCTTTTCACCTGATTTTTCAAACCGGACCTCAATCAGGTTCCTGCCTCCTCCACTCCTGCGAACCCTTAGAACCACGCCATAATCATTCCACTTCGGATGCCTGACCGTCTCGCCCGGCTGATAGCTCTCCCACGGATGATAGTCACGCGCCTTGTCCGGATTTATTTTGAAAACCTGCTCCTCTGCTGGCTCCTTTTCCTTGCCAGCTTTGCCAGTCTTCTTTTTGGCAGGCTTTTTCTTGGTTGACTTTTTCTCCGGTGGAGGCGTGGGCGCTATCAACTCATCCAAGTCCTCCTCTTCAGGCTCCTCCTCGTCCTCCAAAGTCTCATCTATTCCCACCGAGACCGGCTCATCGGTTTCAATCTCAGATTCCTCATGCAACTCGCTCTTCACCTGCTCTATATCCACCGGCTTAGTCTCATTGCATTTAGGACACCTGACCCAGATCAGATGCGGGTTGCTGGGATCGCGCTGAACAATCGGCATCTCTAGCTCTTCATCACAATTGGCGCAATACTCTAATATGCTTTTGCCTTTTTTCATCTATTTGACTCCTCTAAAAAGGGAAAATTCAGCTCAACTATTCGTCCATTATTTCCAGAATGTAGCGCTTGCCGTCCTTACCGCTCGCGGCCATCAGCAATGTCCGAATCGCCTGCGCATGCACACCCTTTTTCCCGATAACCTTGCCGATGTCCTCCTTCGCTACCTTCAACTCAATCACACACGAATGCTCCCCAGATACCTGATTGACCTGAACCTGCTCCGGATGGTCCACCAGCATCTTCGCTATCATTTCCACCAACTCTTTCATTCTCATCTCCTCCCTCAACTCTGACCCTCATCTACTTTTTAATATCTTATCTATACCCAATCCCTACTTTTCCTGTTCAGCGAACTTATTATATTAGCTTTTGTCCCAAATTGCAAATTTTTTTCCAGGCGAACAGAACTCTCTGTTTGCAAACAACATTCACTTATCCCACCCTGAGCACAGCTGACGCTCTGATTTTACCCTGTTTAAGAATCTGCAATGCCAGCGGAAGCTCGCTGAATTCAAAAACCTCAATCTCGGTCTTAAGCGGAATTTTAGGCGCCATATGCAGAAGCTCTACGGCGTCCTGCCTGGTGGTGTTGCTCACTGAGCGAATGGTTTTTTCTCCGAATAGCAGTTTATTGTAATCCATCTCCGGAATCTGGTCCAGATAAACCGCGTTAATGGCAAGAACCCCTCCGGGGCAAAGATGCTTTAGCGCATCCAGAACCATCCTTCCCACAGGCGCAAACATAATGGCGCGGTTGATTTTTTCAGGAGGGCTGTCCGCGACGGTGCCTGCCCAGACAGCTCCCAGACGCTTTGCCAGAGCCTGATGCTCTTTTGAGCGTGAAAAGGCATACACCTCAATTCCGAGATGCTGGGCGATCTGGCAAACGATATGCGCGCTTGCGCCAAACCCGAACAAGCCAAGCCTGTCCCCTCTCTTTGCTTCGGATAGCTTCAAAGAGCGCCATCCGATAACTCCTGCGCACAAGAGAGGCGCCAGATGAAGCTCGTCATAATCTTCTGGAAGATGATAGGCAAAATCAGCTTTGGCGATCACATATTCAGCGTATCCTCCATCTGCATGCAAGCCGGTGAACCTTGCGCGCTCGCATAGATTCTCCAGTCTGCTCCTGCAAAAGCCACATTCTCCGCACGCCCAGTAAAGCCAGGTCATCCCTGCAAGTTCTCCAACCTTGAACCCGTTCGCCCCATCTCCAATTTTGTCAACCACTCCCACAACCTGATGTCCGGGGGTTAGCGGAAGCTTTGGGAGCTTAAGCTCGCCCTCAACTTCGTGAAGGTCAGTATGACAGATACCGCAGGCTTTGACTTTAATGCGAATCTCTCCTTGTCCCGGCTCCGGGTCCGCAACATCCACTATCCGGAGCGGTTGGTTCTCAATCAAAGATGGGCTATTCAAAATCCATGCACGCATTTTTTATTTCAGTATTCCTTATGCTTGATATTCCACCCGGTCACCTCTAGGCTTGGAACAGCATCACCCAAATCCTTTAGATAATACCTTGCTGTTATCTCTCGCTTTTCTCCGGGAAGCAAACTGAAATAATTATCTTCCCAGAAAACCGGAAGGATTTCCTCGCCAGCCTTGCCCTTATTTATTTTCAGCCGAACCATAAACGCAAGAGATTTGCTCGGATTTTCAATAGCCACAATTGCTTTCCCCTCCTGGCGCGGACACTCTTGTCCGCACACAACTTCGCCTTTCTCAAACTTGACGGATGCGTTAAGCTCAACTTGTGGAAGGTTTTGTAGCTCTTTGAAGTCTGCAAATGATTTTGTGGGAGTGACATACCATAAACTCGCAATCCAATCCGGCTCTTCTTTGACGGTTGATAACCAGTAAAAGTTAGAGCTGATCAGCTTGCTCTCCGCGTCCAGAAGCTCTAGCTTAAGGAAATAGGTAGTTGAAAGTCCGCTGATTTCTGGCAAAGTCAGAACCTTGACGCTGGAATCCTCCGGGATATTCAAAATTTTTTCCTGCGAAAACTTTTCAGAAAGGTCAAAGTTATACACCTTTACAATGGCTTTAAGGTTTTGAAAGTCCTGATAAAAGCTGTTCACAACCGAGACCGAGTTGTCATCATACCCGTATTGAATATGCAAAGGCTCACATCCGCGTTTAGTGCCAAAATATCCTCCTCCAGGTCTTAAGTAGTAATCATAAAGATGCCAGATCAATCCGGGCCAGGCGGTATTCAGCATCCACTGTATAACCCCGGTTGCCGTATATTTATTCCTTCCAAACGCCTCAAACATCGCTCGCTCAGCCTCATAGGTCATTGCCTGAGATTTCTTCGCATAGTCCTCAACATCCTTTGCCTCTCCATAGCGCTTATTGAGCGCATCTGTAAAAACCCGGATATTGCCAAAAACGCCTCTTCCTGAATGATAGTCCCAGACTTTGTTAATAGGCCAGAGCTTATCTGCTGGAAGCATCCTTTTCAAGCTCTCTATTGGAGGAACCGCAGGACCAGGACTGGTCTCAGTATTAAATCCCCAAGCCCCTCCTCGCTTCTTATCCGCATACCAGTAAACTGGCACAACATACTCATAAGGTCCTGTCATCTTTACTCCAGAGGGACCGCTGAACTCAGCGTCTGCCTCGCTTGCAGAAGAGACCACAGGATTTTGCCAATGACATTCCTGCAAAGTATCCAGATACATTTTCTCCACTTTATACGGAGGAGGAAAATCAGAGCCATTCAGCCATACAAACACGCTTGGATGAGACCTAAGCCTTAAGCACTGGTCCTTTTCCGATTCCATAGCAATTTTATAATCCTTTTCCTTCCACCTTGACCATCGCTCCCATCGGTCGCAACAGCACCAGCCAGGCATTACCAGAATCCCTTCCTGGTCGCAAATCTCATAAAACTCATCAAACTCCAGCTTCCCCTCCAGACGAATCGTATTCAAATTCATTTCCTTCACATACCTGACCTCATCCTCCAGTCTGCCCCTGTCAAATCTCAACATCATATCAGGCGCCCAGCCAGCTCCACGAATCAGAATCCTCTTTCCATTGATCTTGAAAAGCCTGTATCCTTCTTCAGTGAATTCTGAAGAAACTTCCCGAATCCCGAACTTAATACTCTGTCGGTCTGAGACCTGACCATTGCTTTCAAATTCAAGATTCAACCCGTAAAGATTCTGATGTCCTAGTCCAGAGGGCCACCAGAGCCTGGGATTCCGGACATTCAATTGAGGAAACTTCTCAGGAGAAAAAAACATTGTTTTAATTTCCTTTGGTCCCAGCTTAACCTCCTGAGAAAATTTAACCTGAATCCTGCGTGAAAATGTATCATTAAAGTGTCAATTCGTCAATTTTCCGTAAGGCGAATTCAAAAGCCTCTTTATACAAAAAGTTAGCGGGTAATTTCAGAGTCGGACGATTATCCGA